>WNGG01000728.1_pt1 | contig 47715 bp, 41 predicted proteins | sample 5400661 | NCBI WGS metagenome assembly WNGG01 (sample SAMN13153372, study PRJNA577476) | soil metagenome | isolation source: 100 cm soil or saprolite under Garry oak tree replicate 1 | place: USA:California | collected 2016-06-15 | reverse complement strand
CCGCACTGAGGGTGATGTTTCTCATACTTTAACAGTATACACGAGTAACGTATTCAAGTACAACCGCTCTCTGTGAGGACATGTAAGCCTGGTGAAGCCGGTATTCCGCAGGAAATCCATCGGGAAGCTGGGGCGGACGTGGTCATCGTAGCGGCGGGTCCTTTTCAAGGCATGCCGCTCACGGTGTTGCGGGCATGCATCGCCGAACGCGTGCCGTACGTTGACGTGGCCGACGATCGCGACTTCGTGCGTCGCGCATACGCGCTCGTCGAAACGCACGCGCCGCCGCACGGAATGCTTGCGCTGATTGGTTGCTCGGTGGTGCCGGGGCTCACGTCATTGCTGACGCGGTTTGCCCAGGCTACCGTCCACCGGATCGTCCAAACAAAGATATGCATTTCGCCAGGCACGCAACACCCCCGAGGGCCGGGATCTTTTGCATGCCTGCTTTCCACTGTTGGAAAAGAGTTCAGTGCGCCTGCAGATGGCAAGCAGGTGTCCGTCATCGGATGGACGGAGCCAGAGCGGTTTCTTTCCCAGCACCGATGGGCAATCGCACGGTTTACCGTGTGGTGGATATTGCGGACCACTTTATTCAGCCACATTATTTCCGAACCCAGACCGTGGAGTTCAGGATCGGCTCAGAACTGCGTGCACTGAACCTGCTGCTTTCGGCGGTGCGACGGATAAGGCAGGTTCTCGGGATCTCGCTGCGCTGGTTGATTCCGATAGGCCGCGCTCTAATCCATGTTTCGGCGCTACTCGGCTCAACCGCCGGGGGCGTAATGGTGGAAATTAGCGGTTACTCAGGTAACGAGCGCCTGAGCGAGACCTGGTGTGTTTCTGCTGGTGAAGGCGGCGAACGCATTCCCGCAGTGCTGACGGCAATTGCAGCGGATATGGTCCTGCGTGGAGAAATCACAGGAAACGGGATAGTACCGCTGCCCGACTGGATCACGCGAGATCGACTCGTCGCCGAACTCGCTGCCTGGAAAATTAGAGTTGCCGTCCGCTCTGAAGGTGGAGAGTGGCGCGCTTTTGACGATGGGGCAGCGTTCACGAAGTCAACACCGATTCTCCCTCGTATGGTCGTATAACGCGCATCGTGGAGTAGCGCTTCTCCTGTTGAAGGGCAGCCAGAGGATCATCGTGATCAACGTTCCCTGGTGTCTCTCATCTTCAGAGCGCGTATCGCCCCCCACCTGCTGAATTGGCCTGACCGGACAAGGGTAGTTCCTCCTCGCGGTCCCGAAGTCCGCTTCGGGGCAGTAGGTTCTCACTCAGACGTCTTCCAATCCAAGATTGTCATTCACCGCCTGAATTCCTATCGGATCACGGGCAACTCTGACCTAACGCGATTAGGGAAGGGTTGCCGACAATGCTCGCGGAGGGTCCTCTTTGGCACAATTGGGCGCGATACCTGAACGGTCCTCTCGTGTGGACTCATTGTGTCCTGCGCGATGCCCGCTCAGGACGGAGGAGGTTCCGTGGATTGTTTGCTCGACGAACTCGTCGCCCTGGAGCGTTCTGCCCTTAACCGCTGGATTAGGTTAGACCCTCAGGGTTACCTCGACCTCCAAGCCCCAGAGGTAACGTATTTCGATCCGTTTACGGAAAGGCGGGTCGATGGGCTGGACGCGACGCAGTTGCGGCTGGCGCCGATAAAGAGAATGAATCCTCCGTTCACGGATCCACGGTACGACATGATCGATCCCAATGTTCGGCGTCATGGAGATGTAGCGCTCCTGACATTCAACCTTGTCAATTACGGAAAACTGCCGGATGCTCCGGAACGTGTCTTGGCTCGCTGGAATTCCACCGAGATCTATAGTCGGATTGGCGGGACGTGGAAGATCATCCATAGCCATTGGTCGTACATACAGCCGGAACTAAAGCAGACGGGTTCTTAACGTTCACTTGCGGGCGAAGTGCCATCTATTTGAACGGCGCTGCTGAGGCCAGTCAGCATGACGGCAGAACTCATGACGTTGCAAGTTCGGAGCCGCAGACAATGGCGGGCGTGGCTGGCAAAGCACCATACGTCAAGTCCAGGGGTCTGGCTCGTCTTCCACAAGGCCCACACAGGGGTGAAGTCTATTCCCTACGAAGACACCGTTCGTGAGGCGCTGTGCTTCGGATGGATCGACAGTCTCATCAAACGCCTTGATGACGACCGATACGCCCTCAAGGTCACGCCGCGGCAGCCCACGAGCAAGTGGTCGGATATCAATCGGAATCGGTGGCTGGAACTTAAGACTGCTGGCCTGCTCACGTCGGCCGGTCTCGTAGCGGCACCCACGAACAATACCTACGCGCCACGACCAGTAGTCCCCGACCTACCGGTCTACATCGCCAAAGCGCTGAAGGCAAATTCCAAAGCGTGGGAGTTCTTTAGGGAGCTGGCGCCCACCTACCGACGTGACTTCGTCGTTTGGATTCATACGGCTAAACGACCGGAAACGCGCGAGAGGCGCATTCGCGAATCGATCGCACTGATGGCGGCGGGAAAAAAACTTGGCTTGAAGTAGATGGAAGCCGGGAGGAGTTCTCGGCAGGTATTTGCAATGATCCGACTCAGGCTGCTTGCCGCACGCCTTCAACAGGCCTCAGCCATTCGGCGAGTAACGGCAAAGCGGAAGTTATTCCGGCAAGAAGTCTGATTCGAGGACATCGCCAGTGGTTTCCCCGAACCCCGTTTGTGGCCAACTAATAGAAGTCGATAGTTCGGTGGCCAGAAGCGCGTTTGTCAGTACTAATCCGACGGACGAGCTGATAACTGTTGCGGCAGAGACCAAAGCGCGAGTTCGTTGCCGAACGGCGGCGGGAAGGTAATGGTCGCCGACAAAGGTTCCTCCTCTCTGGTGATTCCCGGCTTCTGAAAATCGGCGAGGATGGGTCCCTTGTCCAGATCCCCCAACATAAGGTGATTCACGTCCAGGAAGCGTTCGGCGGAACCGCAGAGGACCGCGACTTGCTTCCCATCGGCAGAGGCATCGAGCGACAAGATCAGTCCCGGCGGTCACCCTTGGGAGAACAAAGCACTCTGGGAAAAAGTCTCCGCGTTGTACCGTGTGAATAACATTACGACCCCCACTCTCTTCATGGGTGGGAGATTGACTGGAACGTCCCCATCCTTGGTGGTGATCAGATGTACAGGCCTTCAAGCGCCTCGGCTGTACCACAGAAGTCGTCGTCTACGCCGGCGAATACCACGAATTCAAGACGCCATCCCACGCCAAGGAGCGCCTAGAGCGCTACCTCGCCTGGTATGCCCACTTCGTGAATGGTGACTCCAGTCCTGCTCGTCCCGAACCATCTCAAAAATCTGGAGAATAGTGAAAACTCGAGTCTTCCCTTCGGATGGGAGGGGCTCGCGTCCGCCCCCTCTTTCCGAAATCACGGCTGCGCGATCGCTGTTTTCGGTGCTTAATCCACGTGACATTCGGTCTCGCCGGTCGTCTGATACAGCCAGGGGGATGCTATGACCTCGTTCTGGCGCGACCTTCGCCATGCTTTGCGGTTTCTTCGCCTCAGTCCCGGCTTCACCCTCGTCGCCGTCTTCACCCTTGCTCTCGGAATCGGCGCCAACACCGCCATCTTCCAGCTCATTGACTCCATCCGCTTGCGTACCATTCCCGCCAAGAACCCTCAGGAGTTGGGGACGATCAGAATCGCAGACCGCCACTGGGGCTCCGGCCAGTTCTCCAGCCAGTATTCCCAGCTCACCTTTGCCATGTGGGAGCAGATCCGCAAGCGCCAGGAAGGCTTCGCCGAAATTGCCGTTTGGTCCGACCAGCGGTTCAATCTGGCCACGGGCGGGGAGGTCCGCAAAGCAAAAGGCATCCGCGTCGGCGGCGATTTCTTTCACGTCCTTGGCGTCGAGCCGATTCTTGGGAGACTGCTTGGTCCGGCGGATGACCAGCCGGGTTGCGGCATCTCTGGAGCAGACATCAGTTACGCCTTCTGGCAACGAAACTTTGCCGGCGATCCTTCGGTGATTGGAAAACGCCTCACCCTGGATGGCAATTCCTTCCAAGTGATCGGCGTCACGCCGCCTGGTTTCAATGGCATTTCCATAGGCGACACCTTTGACGTTGCCGTGCCGATCTGCGTCGAACCCATACTTAGCCCGCGCAACAACCGCCTAACGCGCCGTCATGCCTGGTGGCTCGCCACCATTGGCCGCTTGAAACCTGGATGGACCATCGCGCGCGCCAACGCCCAAATCCTCGCGGTCACGCCCGCCATTTTGCAGGAAACGATTCCTACCGTTTACGATGCCGAAGCAACGAAGAAGTATCTCGAATATAAGCTCGGCGCGTTTTCCGCCAGCACCGGATTTTCGGAATTGCGCTCGGATTCCGAGACTTCCCTGTGGTTGCTCCTGGGAATCTCCGGACTGGTCTTGCTCATCGCTTGTGCCAACCTGGCGAACTTGATGCTCGCGCGCGCCAGCGCCCGCGAGCGGCAAATCACCATCCGCCGTGCCCTCGGAGCCACACGATGGCGAATGGTTCGCGAATTGCTGTCGGAAAGCTTGTTGCTCGCAGCAGCCGGGTCAACTTGCGGACTGTTTTTGGCTTTCGCGATAAGCCGCATGCTTGTGACTTTCATTAGTACAGAGCAGAATCAGATTTTTCTGGATCTCGGAATGGATTGGCGCGTCCTGGCGTTCACCACCGGAGTTGCGGCCGTGACGACCGTTTCCTTTGGGTTGGCACCTGCCCTGCGTGCAACGCGAGCCGAGCCCGCTATGCTACTCCAGTCGGGGAGCCGGGGAGCGACTGTCGGCCGCGAGCGCTTTAGTCTTCGGCGCATTCTTATCGTCTCGCAAGTGGGCCTCTCCGTTGTCCTTCTGATGGGTGCGCTGCTTTTTGTCCGGAGTTTGCGCAACTTGACCACCCTGAATGTCGGCGACGCGCAGTGCCGCACCGTCAGGCGCGTCGCATCTGCAGTGGGGAGGGCGCCACTGCGATCTAGCTTGTCCACGAGTACTTGCGCGCAGCATGATCGCCACAAAGTACAGACTCTTCAGCGCCGAACCGAAAGCTAGTAAGTTCCCAAGATACGCGCACACTGAGGAGGGGCGGTACTCGGTATTTCGATTTGGGTCGCCACGCGATAAGTCACGGATGGTCGGCTACCGGAAGCTATCCGGCTTCGACGGCGGGATTAGTCCCGGGAAGCCTGGTTCGGGGACATGACCGGTGATCTTCTCGAACCCCGTTTCTGGAACACGAGGGACGGCTGTCCGGGACCAGACTGCGGGTGGCGGCAACTAAATCACCGCGACAAGCCGACGCGGCGCAATTTTTCCTGGAAGTGAGGGTCTGACCTCAAGTTGTCGAGTCGGGGATCCACCCCGATAAGGGGCAGTCAATCGAACGGTCGCGATATGCCTTCTCAAGCCAGGCGAGTGCCTGCTGTTTATCTCCCAGCACAGCATAGACGCCAGCTTCGTTGAATCCGCAGACATAGCGCTCTCGAGCAGAGCCCTCGATTCCGGGGAGCATCGCACGAGCTTCCGGTTTGTACCATCCGGGAGTTGAGAGGTGAAGGTCGCGTCCAAACTGCAACTGGGTCAGAAAGTCGCGTCTGCACTTCGAGCAGGTCAGAACCCACCGAACTAGCGTGGGTCAGCCTCTTTCGAATGATAGTTGGGATACGCTGGGCGATGAGGATGCGGAAGCGGGTTTTGCTTCAACTCTTCCATCACCACCTGAACGGCCTTCTCCAATTGCGGATCGCGGCCCTTAAGAGTGAGTTCCGGATCGAGCTCCGCTTCGATATCCGGGGCGATACCGTGATTTTCCACTTCCCACTGGCCATTGGGATTCCAGACGCCGGAGCTCGGCGCTGAGACGAAACCGCCGTCCATCAGCTCAGGGGCCGCAGCTCGTCCGACTAAACCGCCCCAGGTTCTCTTGCCAATCAACTTGCCGACACCGGCACGCCGGAAGTACCAGGGCATAGCGTCTCCGCCTGAACCCGCAAATTCGTTGATGATCATGACCTTCGGCCCAAAGATCGCGCCTTGCGGCTGATCCTCGTCTTCTCCGTCTCGTGTGGCGACCAAACTCAGCAGCCTGCGTTGAAGGATCTCGATGATGTCGGTGGCCAGCGCTCCTCCGCCGTTGAACCGCTCGTCAACAATGACTGCTTCTTTGCCGACTTGCGCGAAGAAATAACGGGTAAAATTGGTGTAGCCGCCAAACCCAGTGTCTGGCATGTAAACGTAGGCAACGCGTCCCTCCGTCATCTGGTCCACTTTGCGACGGTTGTCCTCGATCCAGGCCAAGTTGCGTAACCGGGTTTCGCTGGACACCGGGACGACCGTGACTTCACGGGAGTTTGCGCCGGTAGGGTCAGAACCAACCTTCAGAACGACCTGTTTGCCTGCGGTTTCCTCGAAGAAGGAATAAATGTCATCGGTGCCGAGGATCGGCCGTCCATTCACTGCCAATAGGTATTCTCCTGCGACCACGTTGACACCCGGCTGAGTAAGCGGCGCCTTGAGGTCGGTGTTCCAATTCTCCCCGGTGTAAACCCGTGCGAATCGGTAGCGGCCGTTCTCAATTCTGTAATCCGCACCGAGGAGTCCTGTCTGAACACGTTTTACTTCAGGACTATCGCCGCCAAAAATGAAAAGGTGCCCTACTGTCAGTTCGCCAAGCATCTCGGCAAATAGATAGTTCAGATCCTGCCGCGAGCCGATACTCGCAAGGTAGGGTGCATACTTCTTCTCTGCAGCCGTGAGGTCGAGACCGTGGTAGCCGGGATCGTAGAAGAAATCGCGCTCCACGCGCCAAACTTCGTGATACATCTGCTTCCATTCTTCCCGCGGCTTCACACGCACTTCCAGGCCGTCGGTTTTTAATAATCCCTCGCTGGCGTCGCCGCCGGGAGGTTGGGGCCCTGGGCCGTCGCTCGACATAGGTTTGGGCGCCTTAATGAACCAGTGGTCGCCCTGCCGGTAAAGCATCTTCTCGCCATTTTGCGAGATCTCGAAGAAACGCACACCGCTCAAGGCCACGTCTGCCTTTCGCTTCTTCAGGTCGAAGCGATGAACCGTCAGACTGAACTCCTGGCCGGGGCTCGGGGCAGGAGCTTCCAAAGAGTAGAGTTCGCCGGACTTTCCGACCTGTAAACCGACGTAACGCCGCATCGGCAAAGAAAGTGCCAAGATTCGCTGGCCTATGTTGTCGAAATCAATCTTGACAAGGACTTTCTCGGGAGGCTTGTCTTTGGCCGTGTCCGGTTTCTCTTCTTCTTTCTTGTCCGCTGACTTCTTTTCCTCGACGGGCTTCTCCTCGTCACTCTCCGGCGCCAGCGGAGAGGGTTGGTCCTTCGCCAGCACGACCAAATAAACGCTGCGTGTCACGGGGCGCGTTGCACTGTGGATGTCGGGCTCCAAAGAAGGTCCAGAGTCTGTGCTGGCGGTGAAGTAGAGGTGCTTGCCATCCTTGTCGAACATCGGGTTTCTGGCGTCACTCATGCCATCGGTGAGTTGTGTGTGTTTTCCCTCGTCAATGGAATAGAGAAAGATGCCGCTCAGGTGGCTAGGAAGTCTTCTCTCATAAGCCAGCCAGCGGCTATCGGGCGACCAGGCCGGCGGCGGCCCGCCGAAGGTCCAGAAGATGTCATGATCTATTTTGACGGGCTTCTTCTGTTCCACGTCTACGTACCAAACGCTGAGGTGGTTGTCGCGATAGGCGATCTTTTTGCTGTCGGGCGACCAGCGAGGAGAGAAGAAGAAGCCTGTTCCGAGGCTGATCTTCTTCACCTCGCCGGTTCCATTCTGGTCGCGGATATGGAGCGCATACTCCCCTCCTTCGTCGGAAAAGTATGCGATTGTCTTTCCATCGGGAGACCAGGCAGGATCGCGCTCCATCACCGAAGAGCTGTTAGTGAGGTTGCGCGCGTCGCCCTTTTCAGCCGGGACGGTGAGGATTTCGCCATGCGCCTGGAAAACTGCACGCGCACCGGTCGGAGAAATGTGAGCGTTCTGGAGGCGCTTTCCCACGTTCACGAAGTGATCGCGAAGCTCAAGCAGGTCGCCGGCTATCCGGACATTCACCTGCTTCGTTGTGCCGGACTTCAAATCGTAGAGATGCAAAGAGCCAAACTGCTCGTAAACAATGGCATCGGGACCGGCGGAAGCTGACTTCAGATCCAGTCCACGATTCTCCAGCTCCTTCTTGACCTCCTTTGCATGCATATCGTACGAAAACAGGCTCACCGGCCCGTCCCGGTCGGACAGGAAGTAGATTTTGTCGCCCACCCACATAGGGTTGAAGTCGTTGGAATTGTCCCGAGGAATCTTCTCGATTCGTCCACTGGATAGGGTGGCGATCCAGATTGGAGTCGTCTGCCCGCCGCGATACCTCTTCCACGCCTGTTGCCACTGCGCAATCGGGACGTAGGCAATCCGCGAACCATCTGGCGAAAACGAACCTTGTTGTGCCATGGGAAGCGGCAGTTCTGCAGGAAATCCGCCTTGGACCGGAGCGGTAAAAAGCCGGTCGAAATAGGAGAAGCTGTTTCGTGCGGAACGGAAGAGCACCTGTTTGCCGTCAGGCGTCCAGCCCACGGCAATGTCATCGCCGGGATGATGCGTAAGCCGTTTGGGAAAACCGCCCTCCGCGGGCATCACAAAAACGTCGACATTTCCGTCATACTCGCCGGTAAATGCGATTTGTGTTCCATCCGGCGAGAACATCGGATCGGTCTCCACACCGGCTCCGGTCGTGAGCCGCTTAGCGTCGCCACCCTCGCGCGGTACGCTCCAGAGATCTCCCGCATAGACAAAAATGATCTGCGTGCGACTGAGCGCAGGTTTTTGCAGGAGCAGAAGTGAATTGTCTTGAGCGGCGCAAATGGTCGCCGCCATAAACAGGCACAACACCCAAACGAAGCGTGGCATGTGAGACCTCCGTTTCAGGACGATTAATATAGCCCGATTCGCAGAAGGCGTGCCTTTCTATCCATGGCGCCAGGGCAGCCGATGAAGACGGGGTTGTTTCCATGCAGGTCATAGCACCAATGAACTTCGTCTAGCTGTTCGAAAAAGACAGGGGTCATTTGGTCCCAAGCGTCGTTGGGAGAGTTAACCACCCGGATTACGGGCAACTCTGACGTAACGATTTAGGTAAGGGTTGCCGACCATCTGTCCGGAATCCCTGCTTCCAAGCGCGTTTCTCATACAAACCTGGAACGGAGGTTGGCCCTTGACATGCCTTGCTAACAATTCGAACGTGCCATAGTCTAACTATGCCAGGGGTGATGCCTTGCACCGAGACGAGATTCCTCCAGGAACACTTTATCTGCTGATCTTGAAAACTTTGGCGCGCTCCGGCGAGATGCATGGATATGAGATCGCCAATTCTATTCAGCGGATATCGGATGACGTTCTCCAAGTCGAAGAAGGCTCGTTGTACCCCGCGTTGCAGCGGATGCTCATCAAGGGATGGGTGACCGCGAAGTGGGGCACGACGGCTGGCAACCGCCGGGCTCGTTACTACCAGCTGACTGCAGCAGGCCGCAGACAATTGGCCGTCGAGATGTCGCAGTTCGAACGCGTCATTGGCGCGATCACGCGTGTGATTGAAGCGGTCTGAAAGGAGCTCCGTTATGGACTGGCTGCGCGAACTGGCAAGGCGCCTCAGCATGCTGATGCATCGCCGGCAGTTTGATACCGACCTCGAAGAGGAGGTGCGCCTGCATTTGGAATTGCGGCAAGAAGAACAGTTCGAGTCCGGCATGACGGCAAACGAGGCTCGGGCCGCTGCTCAGCGCCGGTTTGGCAACGCAACGTACCTGAAGGAAGAAAGCCGCATCGCGTGGGGCTGGGAATGGTTCGAGAACTTGGCGCAGGATGTTCGCTACGGCCTGCGCATGTTGCGCAAGTCCCCGGGCTTCACGGCTGTCGCCATCCTCACCCTCGCTCTCGGCATCGGCGCAAACACAGCGATATTCAGCGTGATCAATGGAGTGCTGCTCAGTCCGCTTCCCTACAAGAATCCGAAGCAACTCGTAGTCATAAAGGAAAACGATTCGCTCCCGAACGTGATCGATATCCAGAGACAGACGCGCTCATTCTCACAGGGGGGCGGAATCAACGTCGAGAAGATGGATTACATAGGCGCAACCGAACCTGTGCAAGTCCGGGCTCATCAATGCGGGGTTTCTCGAAACGCTAGGCGTGCAGCCGATGCTGGGCCGGATCATTTCGCCTGGGGAAGATGTACAAGGCGGGCCGCGTCTCGCCATGGTAAGCAACCACTTCTGGCAAAACTACCTCAGCAGCGATCCACATGCTGTGGGCAACACGATTCAACTGGGCGGAAACTCTTATACGGTGATCGGCGTAATGTCCGCGAGTCTTGCTCCGCCAGCGGAGCATGCCGACGTTTTCGTTTCACTCATCGTCCGCGACCCGGGAGCGGGCGCTGAGCGCGATTTGCACTTCTGCATACCTACTGGCGAGTGAAGGAGGGCGTTACGCTGGCGCAGGCGCAGGCCGATATGGCCGCGATCGACCGTCGGCTCGCGGAGCAGTATCCGGCCGAAGAAAAAGAACGGAAGAGCCAATTAGTGCCGCTGCATGAATGGCTGGTAGGAGACGTGCGGTCGGCACTGCTGGTGCTCTTCGGAACTGTAGGCCTGGTTTTGCTGATTGCGTGCGCGAATTTCGCGAGCTTGCTAATGATGCGGGCGGTTGCGGAGCGCCGGGAACTGGTGATTCGGGCGGCCCTGGGCGCGGGCCGCGGCCGGCTCATCCGGAAAACGCTGACAGAGAGCGCACTGTTGTCGGTCCTCGGCGGTGCGGCCGGACTACTGTTCGCGAAGTTAGGCACGAGCATGCTCCTGACCTTGAGGCCGGAGGAACTGGCCCGGCTGAGCGGGATTCACATGGATACACGAGTGCTGCTGTTCGTCTTCGTGGTCTCAGTGCTGACCGGCATCGTGTTCGGAATGGCGCCGGCATGGATCGCGGCTCGTGCGGACGTTGCCGAGGCTCTGAAAAAGAGCGGGCGGAGCACAACCTCCAGCACGATGGGGCATAGCATACGGAAAATTCTGGTCACATCGGAACTGGCGGTTGCCTTGGTGCTGCTAGTGGGGGCCGGGTTGTTGATCAAAGGATTCTCACGGTTGCGCTCGATGAACCCCGGTTTCAATGCCGCGAACGTAATGACGATGTATCTCCAATTGCCCAAGACGCGATACGGCGAAATCCCCAAACAAACCCAGTTCCGCCGCGAGTTGCTCAGCCGCTTGAACTCCCTACCGGGCGTGCAGGCAGCGATGGTGACTGATATACCGCTCGGCGGGAATTATGTGGGCCACCGTTTCGTCATCGCCGGACGCCCTCCGGTGGCCGTGGGGGGTGAGCCCAAGGTGCAAACCCTTTCTGTGATGGGCGATTACTTCCACGTGATCAGACTCCCCTGCGTGCGGGGCGCGACTTCACCCCCCTTGGACCGCGAAGGGCAACCGTTGGTGGCACTTGTAAACGAGGAAATGGTGCGGGAATTTCTCCCGCACGAAAACCCAATCGGCGTGCGCATTCGCTGGGCGGGCGACACAGGGCCGCCACACTGGATAACCGTTGTCGGCGTTGTGGGCGACGTAAAACATTCAGGATTGAATCAACCGACGGATCCCGCTGTGTATACCCCTTTTTCGCAGTCCGACGAAACCTGGAGACGATTTATGACGCTCGTCATCCGGGCTCGGGATGCGGCTCCTGGGCTCGTTGAAGAAGTGAAGAAGCAGATCTGGAGCGTGGACAGCCAGATCCCGGTAAGCGACGTGCACACCATGGACGACCTCATAGCTGTGTCGCTGGCGCAGCAACGGTTCAACATGCTGCTCCTCGGACTCTTCGCCGCGCTCGCGTTGATCTTGGCTGCGGTGGGAATTTACGGCGCGATGGCCTATGCCGTGAACCAGCGAACGCATGAGATCGGCATACGGACAGCGCTGGGAGCGCAGCGACGCGATGTGTTGCGGCTCGTTGTGAGAGATTAACCGCACGGGGCGCGGATTGTCAGCATGAGTCCGACTAGCACAGCTAGCCGAACTTTCGCAGTTGAGCACATCTGAGCCGGTTAAGTGCTTTGGAATCAGTCGAGGTTAGGGAAAGGTCTCCACCACAAAATAGGCTCCTACCGGACGGTTTGTACTTCGATTTCGTAACTCTGTTTTTGCGCGACCAGGCGCGGTGGCGGCTGGCTCGGCAACTGCAGCTTCAGCTTTTCGATGAGCAGCTTGGTGTCGAGAGCAGGCTGTGTGTAGCGCGGCAAGATCAACCATCGTTGATCGACGGTAGGAATCCACACATCAATCATTTTGATTTCGGCTAACTTCTCCAGCACCGCCGTTGCGCTATTGCTCGTAGGCGCCGATGTCGATGTTACTGCCTTGTACGCGCGGATTGGCAGCAACGTCTAATATACCTACGACCGTCGGCCCTAAGTTGATGCCCGCGTTGACGCCCGGTGAAGTCGGCTGGATTTGCAGGTTAGGCGTGGTCAGGCTCAAGAACTGCGGATCCATATACTGAGAATGGCTATCCTTCCCGGTCGCTGATTGGAAGGTCGAGAAACCACTGTGGGGTGTACTATTCCAGATAAAGCTCGCCATTGAAGAATTCAACAAGGAGTAATACAGGTTGTAATCCACGTCCGCCGGGTCGGGCTCGCTGTTCGTGTAGTTGTTGATAAACAGGCCCTGCGACGAGGCATAAACAATATTATTCTTGAAAACGTTGTTCGTCGCGTAGTACTGGATCTGAAACTCACCGCTCCCTGTGTTTTTCGTATCGTTCTGGAACAGGGTGTTATTGACAATCGTGCAGTGGTCAGTGCCGCCCACGTTGCTGGCGTATCCTCCAATCGTGATGCCGATCGAATTCGCCGAATACACTAGGTTGTTCCGCGCTATCACAAAGCTAGTTACGTGGCCCCGGTGCTCGCTGGCCATCTCGATACCGATGTCTACGTGATGGATCAGGTTGCGCTCGATAACCACCTGAGAGCCACCATCCACATAAATGCCATTGGCATCGTACTGGTTACCTTCCCCAGGATTGTTGATCGCCGAAATGTTGTAGACGGTATTACCCGCGACCGTACCGTTGCGGGCGTAATCGTACGAAGGGTCGGGCGAAACGCCTTCGAAACCAATAACGTCGATGCCGATGTTGTCGTTGTCGTGGATGCTGTTGTTTGTGATGACGAAGTTTGTGACGTTCCCATCGACGTTGACCGATTCGCTTTGACCGGTCTTGAGGTTATAAACCTGGTTGCCGCTGATCGTGACGCTATCGAGGGAAGCGGGTGCTGCCGTGCCGTAAACGGCGATGCCAAAAGCGTTGCCGCTGGCTTCAGAGGTAGTCACGATGTTATGAACCACGTTGTTCAGTATCTGGATGTTGCTGCCTGAGCCCGACACCCAGATCCCTGCTGGAATAGCAGACGCACTGGAAGTCTGGTAGTTGCGGATCTCAAACCCCTGGATAGATATGTAGCTTTGATTCGTTATGTTGATTAAACCTTGCGTGCTCGAGGTGGGGGGCACTAGTCCCGTGCCATCTACAATCGCGGTCTCACCGGGGTAGCTTTGGAATGTAATCGGGCCTGCTATAGCTGACCCTGATACAGAAATGTTCACCGATTCGTTGAACACGCCACCACGCACGTAGACGATGTCCCCGGCCTGTACGGAATTGGCCGCACGCTGGATAGTTCTCCACGGAGAGGATAATGTGCCCGGATTGGAGTCACTGCCCGTGGTCGAAACGTAGAAAGCTATGCCTGCAACCGCCCTGATCGTCACTTGCGCCGCGGCTGACTTTGTGGCGTCCGCCTGAGATACGGCTGTCACCGTCACGGTGGCCGGATTCGGGACGACTCCAGGCGCTGTGTACAGACCCGAACTCGAAATCGTGCCTACCGTTGCATTGCCCCCGGTCACCCCGTTCACTTGCCAAGTCACCGCGGTATTGCTGGTGTTCTGCACCACCGCGCTAAACTGCTGTGTTCCGCCGGCGGCCACCGTCGCTGAGGTAGGCGAAATGGTGACGCTCACCGAAATAGGCGTCGGTGTCGTGGACACGCCCGCACAGCCAACGGTCTCCAATACAGTCACTCCCACGGCGGCGAGCCACACCCAAGAAGCAAGTAGGTCTAGCGTTTTTCGTGTCCAACCACGGCGATCAGTTTTCATGGCTTGCTAACATAGCATCGTGTAGAAACCGGCGTTCGCTGAATAGCTGCCTATGAATCCTAAAGGTACATGTCCCCTTGCAGGCGAGGACTCTTCTTGCGTTGCGGAACACAGAAATGCGGGTACGCACTTCCTTCAAGTAGACCCGAGGGTGTTGCGCGCCAAGCGGCCATCCATGGACGGACAATGCGGATCGTTGCGGCGCACAATGCCAAAGTGTAATCGCCCTGGGCAAATGAAGACTATAAAGACTGTGAAGGCTATGAAGACGGGGCACTCTGACTGTCTCCCTACCGTGTCGCCAAGCTCACCTCCGTCGATCACGAGATCGGCGCAATCCTGCCTGGCCTGTCAATCAAACTTCAAGTTTATTCGGATTCGGGGCAGTACACCCACCAGTTTTTCGATTTTCCCACTATCCAGCAGGCGCCTGCGATGGCTTCATCCACGCTTTTTTGCTTTCTTTCCTCCTTGGGAAACAGCCGACGCGCCACCTCCCAGCTGGCGACCGTGGCAGAGATCGGCAATCTGAATGGCCTGAATGGCGTCTGGCGTAGCAGTTTGGGTGTGTCGCGGCGGACCCTTCTACTCTTCTTCGCCCGTGCCGAACGCCTATTTGGGCCTCGCGAAAGCAGGAGTTTTGCCTACAGGTTCTTTATGTATGCAAAAATACGAGATTAACCGGGTAGTTTCCTGGTGGCGCGGGAGTAACATGGTTCCAGCCACGGGAGGGTGTCACGTTTATGGCCTCCCACAAGGGGAGCGCTCAAAAAAGAATCCGACGGTGCCCCCTAGGATTTGCTAGGTGCGGGACCCGACCGCCGCGGGGGTGCGAACAGAGATGATGTCCGTCAATCATCCCCTGTCCCTCGAACACCCAGAGGAAAGTCGATCGCAATCACAATCCGACGCAGACGTCAGAGGAAACCGCGCGAGATTTGGCTCTCAGATCTTTCGTAGAGAAAGTAACGAATGAGTGTGGCCATGGACGTTCCATCAAAGTTGAAGGAGTCGGTCGCCCAAGCAGTCCCGCCGGTGCCGAAGGAGGGAGAGGGTCCGCACAAGAATGCGTCAGGATTCCTTCTAATGGACTCCTCACTGCGCCCCGCCTGGTGCAATGCCGAGGCCATTAGGATCCTTAGTTATCCCGACAAACTCGCAAACCTAACGCCTGATGTCCTCCTTACGGCAAGAATTCAGTCGAGCCTAGTAAGCCGGCAGGCCCGTGGGGAATCGCCGTTTGTGAGTGAGTTCTGGTCAGGCAGGCGACGTTATTCTTGCCGCTCATTGTTCTTAGATTCATGTGCCGAAGACCCTCCGCGCCCGTACATCGGCGTCCTGCTAGAAAGAAGGCCCTCCGGATTGGCCCCATGGTCGCAAATCTCGGGGCTGTTCAACCTCACGGAACGTGAGCGAGAAGCGTTGGAGTATTTGCTGCAAGGTCTAAGCAACAAGGCGATTGCGAATCGCATGAACATCAGCCCCAACACAGTGAAGGCCTATATGCGCACGATCATGATCAAGACCGGCGCTACTTCGCGGTCCGCAATGCTACGCAAAATTATCTTGGGCCAACCGCAGTAAGGGGCCCATCTTGAAGCCTTGTAGGTTGAACGCGCTGAAGGATGCGGCTACCCTGAGGCTTTCCGGCTTGTCCAGACAACAACGAATCAACCGCCAGTGCAGCGCGAGTCGGCCAGCCCATTCGGCGTCCTTCACGTTCGTCAGGAACGTTGTCGACGCGTGTGCGCCCAAGGTGCATGAATTTCGAAGGAAAGGCCTGCCTGATTGTGCATTCTATTACCCTAATCTAACGTACTAGCCGCATATGTTAAGTCACCTGATTAATCCCTTTGTAGGCAGAATTTTTGTTAGGCCAATTAGAACAACCACCGGATTGCGGTCAACACTGCGGATCACTACCCTGACTGGGACCGCGCCAGAAGCCCTGTGCGCCGACGCTACGCGACCAGAAATCAGCTGAACTTCGCAGTCGGGCCTTGGACGTATAACTTGGCGAGCCTGCGTTTGGGATCCAGAACCGTTTCTGAGTCAACGGAGGTATTGTGATGAAGCAGCCGTTCCACTTTTGTGCTATTTCCACCGGATTCGTGGTCCTCACGTTCATGCTCTGTTCGGCCACAATACAAACCGCGCAAGCCCAGACTTGCTCGACGTCGACGATCGACATGAAGCTGCTGGTGGTCACGAATGGAAGAACAGAGTCCGATTTCCCAGCGATTAAGCAGATCCTCGACTATCTGGGCACGCCCTACGACGTTTTGGATATGACCGCCAACACCGGAGGAATTACTGCCTCGATGTTGTCCGATGGCAATTGCCACGGTTACTACCAGGGCGTGATCTTCGCCTATGGCGGATACATCTATACGCTACCAGGCATGTCGATCCTGACCGCCTACGAACAAAAATTCGCGATACGCCAAGTGAACTGGTACATGTATCCGAACAACGACTTTGGATTCAACTATCCCTATAACGGCGTTATTACTTCTGCTGGCACCGCCAGCGCCAGCTTTACCAGCGCGGGGGCATCGACTTTCTGGTATGCAAATACTGTCACACCGCTTACCATCTCGAATGCTTACACCTATCTGGGCACACCGCTCAGTGCGCTGCCGTCGGGGGCTTCGGTAACGCCCTTGCTCACGGACGCCTCCGGCAATGCCCTGGTGCTGATCTACGCCCTTGGCGATGGGCGGCAATATCTCACCCAGACCTTCGACAGCAGTCCATATCTAATGCATGATTTGATCCTGGCCTATGGTCTTATCAACTGGGTTATGAAGGGCATTTTCCTCGGCGAATATCACGTGTTTGCTGCCGCGCAGGTGGACGACTTTTTCATTAATGGCTCGGAATGGACACCGGGGACGCCGTGCACCAATCCAGTAACTCACGACCGCACCGCGCCGGACGCCACCTCGCTGCCGTTTTTTAGAATCAACTCCGCGGACATGAATTCCTTGGTGGCTTGGCAGAACAAGTTTCGAAGCGACCCCTTACTTTCAAATTTCAAACTGACCCTGGCCTTCAACGGCGTCGGCACGACGGGCAACAAGGACTGGACCGGCCTCCCCTCCCCTGGCGTCGCCAATGACGACTTGACCGCTAACGTTCAGAACTACCAACAATACTTCCACTGGATCAGTCACACCTACGACCACCCAAACAGCCTGAACGGCTTGCACAAATCCGATCCATATGGCGACCCGGACACCCCGCAAGTTGACTCCATCGATCTGGAGATCCTGACAAACCAGTACGTGGCAAACGGCACAGGCCAGAACCTGGATCCAGACCCGAGCGACAGCGTCAGCCCGATTCATTTGACGGACTTCAATCCGGCGAACCTTGTAACTCCAGGCGTCACAGGTCTGAACGACACTTTGGTTCCCTCTTATTTGGTTCAGGATGGCATCCGCTACGTGGTGAGCGATACCTCGGTCCTCGGACAGGCGAATAATGGTCCCAATCCATCCCCGAACGTGGGCATGGTTAACAGCTATGCGCCCAGTGTGTACGAGGTGCCACGACATCCGAACGACATCTTCTTCAACGCAGTGAACTGGGCCGACGATCAAGCCGAGTTTTCCTGCATCTACAATAATCCCGTACAACCGCCCTTTAACACCTTTGCCGCGCCACAGATTCTCGATTACGTGAGCTCAAGCTTCGTTTCGAACATGTTGATCGGAGATATAGACCCGCAGATGTTCCATCAGAACAACCTGCACGACTATGACGGGCAAGGTCACTCGTTGCTGAGTGATGCGTACGATCAGACTTTCAGCAAGTACGAACGGGTCTACAACCTGCCGGTCCTCAGCCCCACGCTCGACCAGTTGGGGCAGAACATGCAAAATCGCAACGCCTACAACCTGTCGACCGCCACGGCGAGCCTCACGGGCCTCGCCGGATCGAATCTGACGATCAGTATCACCGTGCCTGCGACAGCAACCGTTCCGAGCGCGACCATTCCGGTCACCGGCCTGTACACTGTCGGAGCGGAAAGCTATGGAGGACAACAAATCTCCCACGTGCCGGTGAGCAGGGGCCTGACGATCACACTGCCCGTGACACCTGCACCTCCTATAGGTATCTATTCGCTGACATTGAACCCAACCAGCGTCACAGGCGGCGGCCCGCAACCCTCCATCGGCACAGTGATGCTGAGCGGGTTAGCTCCGGCAGGCGGTACACAAGTTACTCTTTCCAGCAGCAGCGCGTTAGCTAGCATTCCTCCCAGTGTGGCGGTTCCGGCGGGAAGCACCACCGCAACCTTCACGATCAACACCAGCGCGGTGGCCACATCGACGGTAATCACGATCTCAGCGTCCTATGCTGGCGCGAGCAAATCGGCGTCGCTCACCGTGACTCCTCCACTCCTTCCAATGGTCTCTTCGCTGACGTTGAACCCTACCAGTGTCGTTGGCGGCGTGCAATCCTCTACCGGCACGGTGACGCTGAGCGGGCCCGCTCCCACAGGCGGTGCGCAAGTTACCCTTTCCAGCAGCAACGGGGCGGCCAGCGTTCCGGCTAGCGTGACGGTTCCGGGCGGAAGCAGCAGCGCAACCTTCACGGTGAACACATCTATCGTTCTCGTGTCAACTTCTGCCACGATTTCGGCTTCCTATAGCAGTACGACTCAAACAGCAAGTCTCGCGGTATTGTTGTAGAAACATGCAGACGTCAAAGAATCCAAATAGCTGGTGCGCGGATCCAGGAGATCTTCGATTTCGAGTCTCGAAAAGGTCCGGCGACGCAGCATCCAGTCGACGCCACCAGGATCTGGCACGTACAGGTGCCAAACACTGTTACTGCCAGTGCTTTAGACAGGACAGATAGAAAGGGGTTACCGTGAGCAAGATATTCGACGCCTTGACCATCGTGCGCGAGGAGAGGCTAAAATCTTTGCCGCCCGTAGACAGGGAGCCCGGGCGCGGCTCGTCCGATGTCTTGCAGAGGTCCGTCGTTCCCACGGACGTGGATCTGTTCGGCGGGTTGGAACCTACCACCCGGCTTCCCGGCAAGGTCGCCTTATCACATAAAAAGATCAGAAATTACTTGATGCTTGCCCTTTTTGCAGCCGGGCTGGTGCTGCTGGGAACGAATTATGCATTTCACCCGCATGGAAATGTATTCGCCAACAGCCAGTCGGTCTACGGAGTGGCATTCGAAGGCACAGTTCGCCCGGCCAGTGAGATCCGCATCACGGCCGAGTCCACCGGCACGGTCTCCAACATTTCGGTCAAGGTGGGCGATAGGGTGCAAACGGATCAGCAGCTTCTGAGAATGGATGATCGCGACGCGCAATTGGCCGTCAAACAGGCGAGCGTCGAGCTCCAGACGGCCCGGGAAAAACTTGACAGATTTCGCGGACAGCTGGCCGACGCGGACGCCCGAGTGGCCATATCGCAGCGTCAAGAGCAGCTAGTACCGACCCGGCAATGGCGGGACTCTCCCGAACGGGCTGCAGCCGCTTACGACATAGCTTCGCTCAACTACGGCCGTGCCAAAAAACTGTTCGAAGCAGGACTCATTGCGCAACAAGAGCTGGATGCTCGAGCTACGGAGCTGCGCATGGCCCGGGATGACCTGGAAAACGCCAAGCAGCTGGCGGCAGTATCAACGAAACTGGCGCACGATCAGGTCGACCAGGCCAACCTGCAAGCCAAGGTCACGCGCGAGGAATTACAAGAGCAATTGCGCCAGGCGGAAGTGAATTATGAGCGCGCCAAGCTGCAGGCCGATCGAACCGTAGTGCGTGCCACGACTGCCGGTGTGGTCTCCGAAATCCCCGTGCGCTTGGGAGATCGTGTTCCTGGCGGCGCGGTCCTTGCGCGGCTGGCAAAGCTCGATCATATGATCGCGGAAGTCCCGGTGGCAGCGCAGATGATTTCGGAGCTGAGCCTCGGCCAGTCGGCGCAAGTGGGGCTGTTTTCTTCTCCCCCGCGCAAGGTGGAAGGCAGAATCCGAACCATCGATCCGCTCCCCTCTCAGAACATGACCCACATCGTCGAAGTGGAATTCGATAATCCAACTATCCTGCTGGTGGCGGGTCAGCCGGCAGAGGTTAAATTTATGAAACCATGAACGACCAAGAACCGATTTCCGTTCTGCTGACAACGGAAGGAACGTATCCCTTCTATACCGGTGGTGTGAGCACGTGGTGCCATCGGCTCACGCACGGCTTGCCCGACATAGACTTCACGGTGCTCGCCGTGGTTACCAACCCGTCGCCCCGGTCAAAATACGACCTCGCACCCAATGTGCGGGAGGTGATTAAAGTGCCACAATGGGGCCTGCTGCAGCCCGCCGAATATTCAGGTCATCAACCGACTTCTGTGGTGCTGCACCATCTATGGAATACCACGCCCCACGTCATCGCTGCCCGTTTCAAACCAATCTTCCAACGATTCCTTGGTCTTTTGTTCTCTCCTAATTGTGACAAGGAAGAACTTGGCCAACTTTTGCTCCAATTGCATCTTTACTTTCAATGGTTCGACTACCAGAAAACCATGGATTCTCTAGACGCCTGGAACGCCCTTCAGGACGCGCTCGCCGCTGCATGGGCGCGCCGTCCACCGCCCACGGAACAGCCAACCCTCGCTGAAGTGAAGCAAGTCTATCGTTTCTTATATCACTTGCTGATGGTGCTGCACTTCCCCATTCCTAACTCAGACATTGCCCATTCGTCGGCAGCGTCTTTCTGCGGGGTTCCCTGCGTGCTGGCAAAGCTCGCGCATGGCACGCCCTATCTGCTGACCGAGCACGGGGTCTATTTGCGCGAGCAATATTTGAACCTACGTCGGCAGGTGGAGTCATTTGTTGTTCGCTGGTTTCTTTACCGCGTGATTGAAAACGTGGTCGAATTGAATTATTACTTTGCCGACCTGGTCGCGCCGGTGTGCGCCTTCAATGCGCGCTGGGAAAAGCATCTAGGCGTGCCCGAGAGCCGCGTCCAGGTAATCTTCAATGGTGTTGATCCCGAGAAATTCAGCCCCCAGCGGCAGGAAAACGGCCGCCGCGCGCGGGTTTCGAGTCTCGGCCATATTTATCCCCTGAAAGGGCAGCGCGATTTAATTGATGCAGCTGTCATGCTCAGGCCGAAGTTCGACAACCTGGAAGTATGTTTCTATGGGACGCCTTCCGACCGCGAATATTTCGAGTCCTGCCTAGCCAAGGTCGCGCAGTCGAAACTGGACGACTGCGTCAGTTTTGCGGGCCCCACAACGGAGCCGTGGAGAGCGTACAACGAAGCCGAGGTCATGGCTTTCCCTAGCATTTCCGAGGCCTTTCCCTACGCTGTGCTCGAGGCTATGTCGTGCGGCGCCGCAATCGTTGCCACGGACGTGGGAGGAGTAAGAGAAGCCTTAGGCGATTGCGGGCTGCTGGTCCCCGCCAGGACGCCGCAGGCGATGGCCGAGGCCATTTGTTTCTTACTGAGCAGTCCGACAACGCGCAAACAATTGGGGCAGATGGCACGGGCGCGCGTGCTCAAACATTTTACGGAGGAACAATTCTTGAGGTCGTACGCAAGCACTTACTCAAAGTTGCGTTGCGACCGGTCCCAGCAGCTCTTACCGGCATATCATCCGAAATCGGAGTATGTGTGCGGTTAGCTTTGGCTACTATGACGCTCGCCGGGTCAAGCTTGTTTTTTGCCAAGACCATCGTCCCGGCCACTACTTCGACTCTCGCGCGCCTGGCCATCTATTACGGGTATCCCAGTCTGGTCAATGGGGCCAACGGAGATTTGGAGAAGGCGGCACGTGTGTTTAGTGCGTACGACGTGGTGGTCTTGGGCGATGGCCTGGAGTTCCCGGACCAACAGTCCGGGCGCTACCCCCCGGGGGACCCCGGGGAGCACCAGAAGACCCTTGGGATAATCGCGGCTGTCCGGGATCTCAGCCCCGGGACGCGTTTTTACGGTTACGTCTGCCTGGGTGAGATTCCAGATCCTGAGGGAGAAAAAATATCTATCACGCCCGGGCAATTGGAAGAACGCGTGCGCCTGTGGAAACGCATGGGTGTGGCAGGCATTTTTCTGGATGAGGCTGGCTACGACTTTGCTGTAGTCACTCGCAAGCGACAGAATATGGCCGTCAGGATCATCCATGAGCTCGGCCTCAGCGCGTTTCTGAATGCGTACTTTCTTGACCATTTGTTCAGCCTGGAAGACAAACTCCCTTACGCGAATGGTGCGGCGAAGAATCCTGAACGTTTGCCTCCGCTCTTAGACCGGCGTGATCTTTTCCTGCTGGAATCCTTTCAGGTGCGCAAGGGAAACTACGAAAGTGCTTCCGCCTCGCAAGCACGCTTGAACCAGGCTCTCGATTATCGCCGACGCTTCGGGCCCCGCATTTTTGCCACCACCACCACGACAGAGCAGGAGCCCTTCAGCGCGGAGAAGTTCAATTATGCTTGGTGGACCGCCCTGCTCTACGGCCTGGATGGTTTTGCGTGGGGGGAGCCGAACTTTGCTGCGCTGAGCAACACCTTGCCTGATCGTCGCTGCAGCCTGGAGGCCGCCGTGCTCCGGGCTGTTAAACAGTCATCCGCGGTCGATTCTGATGGGCGGCGCTTTTGGAGGAGAGCGGGCAGTTTCTTAGTTGTTGCCGATACCGCTACCCATTCCGTCTATCGCGTCCCCACCGATGGCTCGGTCGAGCCAAAGGAGATCGAAACGCTGTTCAATTCTCCCCGACAGCGATCCGTTCTGACCTGCGGGGGAGGCGCATGAATTATCAAGCGGATCAAAAGCTGTTGTTCGACGGTCGCGAAGGTGCGGTACCGGTCGTGCATGCCAACGAGGTGGCAGCCTTGATGGAGTCTCGGGGGTATACCGATCTCTACGTGAGACAGTGGGGCTTCCCGGATATTTTTTCCTCAGCCGAGCATCTGTTCACACTCCTTCGACAAAACCCTCTGTCGGACGAGCGGGCCAAACACAAGGGCGGCCGGTTTTCCCTTTGGGCAGAAACCAGATGCGCGCTGAGGAAGATTTCGCTTAGCTTGGCTTACGCCATCCCTTGGGCGGTGATGCTGACCTTAGAATACTTGCGACCGGATGCTCTGCGGGTTTCCCCCGAGATCGGGGGGGCATTAAGTCTTTCGCTCATCGCCAGCCTTATAACCACCGGCGGCTGCGTCCAGATGATCTCCCGCAGCGGGAACTTCTATTACGGGCTGAAGGAGCCCGTTTTGGCGCATCGCATCTGCCTCTCACTCCTGAACATTGCGCTGACCGGCAGTCTTTTTCTGGCGTTGCTAGGGATGATCGCGGGCGCTTACTTTCATCTATTTGCCGGCAACTACCTGGTGCTGGCGGCCGTCAACTACCTGGCCCTGAGCCTGTTGTGGATGGCCTGCGCCGTGCTTTCCGCGCAGGGGATTGGCTGGTGCATCCCGTTCATTTTTTTTCTCATTATTCTCGCAAGTTGGTTGATAAAGATTCTCATAAACCCGGGTACCACCATTCTGTTGATCCTCTGCCCGTTGTTGGCGGTCGGGTGCGCTCTCGGTTGTGTGCTGGCCGGTGCTCATCACGCCGAGAGCAAGCATCCGCAGAGCAGGCAGAGCGCTCCTCCACGACGCGGCATCCTGCTTATCTCGTTGGTCCCGTTCTATATCTACGGAACCCTCTATTTCAGCTTTCTCTTTGCCGACCGACTGGCCGCGGGAAGCGCGGTTCCCTGGGTTTCCGGCTTAAGTTTTGGAATTGACGCCGCATATAAGCAGGCCACGGATATGGTCCTGCTGGCTTTTCTGATCACCGCCGCACTAGTCGAATATCTCGCTGATTCATTCCTGCGGTTCTGGCAAAGGCTGGCTTCGGAACTGCCGCAAACCGCAAGCGAGCAACTGACGGTAAGTCTGTGGAAACGCCACTCGAAAACGATGTCGGCGATCCTTACGGCCTTCGTGGTGGTTGCGTTAAGCGCTTGGTTCGCCTTCTCCCGCTCCAACGGCCTGGCGCCCCTTCCCCGATTATTACCGACGGCTGTTCTCGGCGGCATCGGATATCTCCTGCTAAGCCTGGCGCTGCTAGAAATCATTATATTGGCCAGCACAAACGCTATCTCGATGGCCGCATTTGCTGTAGCACTGGGGCTGGCAGTGAACCTGCTGACTGGATATGGGCTCAGCCATTTGTGGGGAGTGCAATATGCCGCCGCCGGGCTGCTCGCCGGGGCTGCCGTGGTTCTGTTGATATCTAATGCGGCGGTTCGACATGTCCTGCGTCACCCTGATTATCATTATTCCATTTCGTGAGTTTTCCTGATGCCCGCTCTGGATGCCGTAAAGGCTTTTTGGATCCTCGGCATTTTCCTTTGCATGTTTTTTTGGCTTCCCACGCGTCTATTTTCGGGCAGACCGAATTTTTCCGCGGTCATTTGTATGGCCGGCAACTGGGCCCGTATGGTGCTGTGTGTGACGATCTTCGTTTTTCTCTTGAGCGGTTTGAAGGTGTTCGGTGCGATCACCGTCGTGCTGCTTTTTTTGGGCGCGATAATTGTCAGTTGGTTTCGCAAGCGTACGGGAATGTCTCGGCGCTTGTTAACAAACCTGCAAGCTACGACGATAAATCTAATACGCCACTTTGAATCTCGGTCGTTTGGCCGGTTCCTCGTGCCCGGCAAGAGCTCGTCCAGATCGGCCCGCCCGTCTTGGGCATCACGCGTAGAGCCGTGGCTGAAAATGCTGGAAGGCAGGGAACTACTGGGCGCCTCCCTTGTCGTGGTGCTGGCAACAAGCGCCGTGCTGCGCACCGAACATGCGGTTCGGGAACTGCGTTTTGATCAACCTGAACAATACTCTGCTCTGCTGCGCGCACGACAATTGATGCTCAATATCCACCCTGCCGAGCGACCGGTCGTATTTCCGGCGATGATCGCAACCACGTCCTTCCTTAGCAGTACCGATCCGATGCAGGTCACCCGCTTCCTAACGCCGGCAATCGGCCTATTACTGGTTCTGGCCACCGGCTTGCTCGTTCAGGTATCCGCGCGTGCGGGTGTTGCGTCGGTCGCCGCCATGTACTGCCTGGGAGCAGCTGGGTTCCCGCCCGCCATAAACCAAACAGGCGCGGCAGTTTCCACGACGGGAAAAATGGAGACGATTTTCAGCGCTTCCCCGGCAACCATCCGACCCAGTCCCGAATTTGCGCTCGGCTTACTATTCCTTCTCTTAGCTCTCGTTTTTCTCGCCGACTGGTATAGGAACTCGCGGGGTTGGGATTCCTTGTTGGATTTCACATGCTGCCTGTTGTTGACTGCCATGGTTTCCGAAGTTTTGCTCGTAATATTGGTGTTGGCGGCCGGGGTTCTGCTGCTTCGGCCGATGGCGGGCCTCTTCGCTCTGGTGATGCTGTGTTATGGATTGGTAGCGTGGGCGTCTTTGTCCGCCGGTATCCATATCCCTGACGAAATGCGCACGATCTTACCGGTTGCCGCAGCCATCCTGGTGGGTTGCGCCCTTGCGTTTATAAAAGCGCCACTCGTCGCGCGCACCGGCAGGACAACCGCAACGGTACTTCTCGCTGCCTGCCTGGGCGTCGCGGTTATTTGGTTACGACCGCAAAGGTTCGTTGGCCGATGCCTCGAGTATGAAGCCGCAGCCCGTGCCACCCAGGAAATCGCCTATTCCTTTCCTCGGCAGACGTGGGTTGTGGCGGCGCCCGTAGAGCAGTTAGCCGAAACATTCGGCTTGGGAGGGCATGAAGATCTGGCCGGATTTGTCCAGAACTATCGCAGCCAGGTCTCGAGCCCGCGTTTCCACTTTCCGGATGCACGGCAAGATCTGTTTATTTACGTGGAGAAGAGACCGTTTCAGATTTTCTCCCGCGAACCTGAGAAGGTCTCTTTCTCCGTGCTCAGCGACCCCACGTACCGCAATTATCGCTCACCGGGAGGGCGGGCCAGCTTGGAGGCAGCGGCGCTGCAACTCTGTGAGAACTACCGGCAACACCATTCCAACGTCGATGTTTTCTTTGAGAACGAAGTTCTCCGCATCTACCACATACACCAGCAACAAGCTTCGGCCAGCGTGGCTGGACACTGAGGACCTTTTGAAGTCACATCCTCGGCCTAAAAACGCCGAGGCTTTACGGCCACCTGGTAAAGAAGTTTGGTTCGCACGCGGGGCAGCTCGAGACGCCCAATGGTGTGAAGTCCATCACCGATAAATTGATGGAGCGCCCAGCTCCTTTAATGGCTTGGGAGAGTTCGAATTGGTCAACCATAATCAAAGTCGTCATCGTACGAATATAGTACCTTAGGAAATATGACCGGCGAAAAAAATGCGTCCTACTTCTCCCGGCTGCCGACTCGGGTGTTTGCCCGAGTCATTTTCCCTGTCATTACTCGGTTGAGCTAGCTTCACGGGCCTGTTACCCATACTTCAACCTCTGGGTGAGTTGCGGTCCGGCAAGCGAGGCCCAACGCAGTGGTTGTTCGCGATTTCAATATGAGGGGTAAAGCCCGTGCCCGAAGTGCAATCTGCAGGATCTTATGGCGCTGTGCCGCTGGTACCGGTGGCATCGGCGCGAGAATGCAATACTTTCCGCAAGGTGACGTTGGTTCAGCACTCGCCGCTGTTCGCCAACGTTTCCCTTGCCGACTGCCGGGAAATCGTATCCGCGGCCCGCGAGAGCGAGTTCTCGCGCCGCGATACCATCTTCCTGGAAGGCGATCCCATCCGCCAAGTCATCCTATTGACCTCCGGTAGCGTCAAAGTCATGCGACTCGGTCGCAATGGCACGGAGGTTATTCTCCGGCTCGCAGGGCCGGGTGATGTAGTCGAGTTGACGGGGCTTTCTGCCCAGTGTCGTCACGGCTCCATGGCGCAAGCCCTCAGTGCTTCCACCGCCCTGATCTGGGAGGCCAGCGCATTCCGGGCCCTGGCAGAGCTCTTCCCGGCGCTGCGGAGCAATATCATAAAAGTGGCTGCACAGCGCCTCGAAGAACTCGAGGAGCGTTACCGCGAGATTTCCACGGAAAAGGTGGCGACACGGCTGAGTCATCAACTGCTGCGCTTGTTTAACCAACTGGGGCGTCGCGTAAACGGGAATGCTACGCTCAAGATCAACCTTTCCCGCGAGGTGTTGGCGCAGATGACCGGCACGACTTTGTTTACCGTTAGCCGTTTGCTATCCGAGTGGAAGGAGCGCGGCGTGCTGACCGCAGGACGCGAATGCGTCTATGTACACAACATCCAGGCTCTTCGCGAATTCGCCGACAATGAATGCACGATTCTGAGGTGAGGCGTCTACCCGGCTTTTCCTGCAAGACGGAGAATTGGTCTCTCTCGGTGTGTTCGTCGGTGCGGCGTCCGTTGGGCGCTACACACTTTCTGTCATTACCGATCCCAAGCTTCTGAGTAGCTTAGTTCATTCCTTCTTGAGAGTTTTCCCTGGAATTGAACGCGGGGTCCAATTCCGTGCCACGACTGCAACCGTCATCGGACGCGTTGAACCTCCCTTGGATCGCAACATTCTTCGTGGCTCAAGGTGGATTATCGAGCAGATCAGCGCGCAAAAAGCGGGGTAATCGAACTCTATTCCGAGCCGAGGAACGCATAGCGCAGCACGAATAAAATGGCGAGGATCCACATCAGCGGACTCACTTCACGGCGCTTGCCGCTACCGAGTTTCACGAAGGTGAAGGACAACACGCCCAGGCTAAGACCTGTGGCAATGCTGAACGTCAACGGCATGGTCACAAGCGTCAGGAAGGCAGGGAAGGATTCGCTGAAATCGTCCCATCGGACGCGCGCGACGGCTCCGCACATCAGAACTCCCACGAGTACCAGCGCAGGAGCGGTTGCATAAGCCGGAATCGCCGCGACCAATGGCGCGCAAAACATAGCCAAGAGAAACAGCATCGCGATAACGATGTTGCCCAGACCCGTACGTGCGCCGGCCGCCACCCCGGAAGCACTCTCGATGTAACTCGTTACTGTGGAAGTGCCCGTGAGCGCGCCAAACATCGTCCCAATGGCGTCAGCCACCAGAGCGCGGCTGGCGCGTGGAAGTTTCCCGTCTCGCAGGAACCCGCCCCCTTCGCAAACACCGATGAGCGTCCCCACGTTGTCAAACAGATCCACGAAGAAAAACACAAAGATCAGCTCCCCGAGTCCAATTTTAGCGGCCGCTCGCAGATCGAGTTGCAGAAAAGTACCCGAGGGATGCGGTAGAGAAAAGAAGCGAGTCGGCCAATGACTGAGCCCGAGCGGAATGCCGGCGAGGGTGATTGCCACAATTCCCAACAGAATGGCGCTGCTGAACCGTCGAGCCATGAGAATGGAAATCAGCACAAGACCCGCGGTGGCAAGCAGAACCTCCGGGTCGGAAATTCTTCCAAAGCCGACATACGTAGCCGGATTAGCGACGATCATCTTCGCGTTGCGCAAGCCGATAAACGCGATAAACAAGCCGATGCCGGCGGCTGTTCCATGTTTAAGGCAATCCGGTATGGCGTTGACGACCTGCTCGCGAATGTTGCTCAGCGTAAGCAATAGAAAAAGGACGCCGGAGAGAAATACCACTCCGAGCGCAGTCTTCCATGGCACGCCGCGGCCAAGAACAATGGAATAGGTGAAGTAAGCGTTCAACGACATTCCCGGAGCGAGGGCAATCGGATAATTCGCCCAGAGTCCCATAACGACCGTTGCCACCGCGGAGGAAATGCAAGTGGCGAACAGCACGCCGTCGACTGGCATCCCGCTCTCGGACAGAATCTGCGGATTCACGATCACGACGTAAGCCATGGTCATGAAAGTCGTCAGACCCGCGAGCAGTTCGCGGCGCACGGTGGTCTGGTTTTCCTTCAGATGAAAAAGGCGTTCAACCAAGCGGAATCTCTCCCTGTCTCCTGATATGCTGTGCGGCGCGAGCGAGAGTGTACATCGAAGAGAGCGGTTACCCATTGGAATTCTGCCGAGCTCCAAAAAGGGCAAGAGGAAAAGAACATGACGGGACTCGCAAGGACTCGTTCGAGCGATTCATTCCAGCCCTTCTTGTCAAGAGTCGTTTGTCTGGGCGGCGTTTTGCTCCTTTGTGCCCCTTGGGCCTGGGCGCAAACCAAAACCCGGCATTCCGCCACCGCCCAGGCCGAAGAGGAGCGTCGCGGTACGCTCAACTTGGAAGCGGCGCGAACAAATCCCCTCGAACTCCGTAACTTCCTCAAGAAAATGCCCAAGGGCGCGGACCTACACAATCATTTGAGCGGCGCTGTCTACGCGGAATCCTGGATCCGTGCCGCGGCGGAAGATCATCTGTGCGTGAACCTCGCATCTCTTTCGTTCGCAAAACCGCAGGCGCGGTCCGAAAAGGATTCGAACGAAACAAACTGTGGAAGCGGTACAGTCGCCGCCGCACACGCCTATGAGGATCAGCATCTGTTCGACGCATTGATCGACGCCTTCTCCATGCGCGGTTTCGTTCCGTCGCCCGGCGTAACGGGACACGACCATTTCTTCGATGCGTTCGCAAAGTTCGGCGGCACCGATCATCGTCACCTGGGCGAGTGGCTCGACGAAGTCGCCTTCCGCGCGAATGCGCAGAACGAACAATATCTCGAATTGATGCATACGCCGGAATTTGCCCACGCCGCCGCCATCGCGTCGCAAATCGGCTGGCAGCAAGACTTTGCCCAGTTTCGCGACACGTTATTGGCGCACGGCTTGCGCGACGAGGTCGCTACTGCAACGAACGCCCTGAACGAGGCGGAAACTCTTCGGCAAAAACGCGAACATTGCGGACAACCGGACGCCGCCTCGGCTTGCCGGGTCCAGATTCGTTATCTGTGTCAAGTTCTACGCGGCTTTTCCAAGCAGCAAGTATTTGCGCAAACACTGCTTTGCTTTGAAACGGCCATGTCTGATCCGCGCTTCGTGGGCGTTAATTTTGTCATGCCTGAGGATGGATACATTTCCATGTCCGATTACGCGCTGCACATGCGCATAATTGCGTTTCTACACCAATTTTACCCAAAGGTTCGCTTGACCCTGCACGCGGGCGAATTGGCGCCCGGCCTCGTGCCGTATGAAGGCCTCTGTTGCCACATTCGCCTCGCCGTCGAGGAAGCCCAGGCCGAGCGCATCGGACACGGCGTGGACGTGATGTACGAAGATCGTCCTCACGAATTGCTCAAGGAAATGGCGCGCAAACACATCCTGGTGGAAATCAGTCTCACGAGTAACGACTTAATCCTCGGCATAAGCGGAAAAGATCATCCCTTTCCGCTGTATCGCCAGTTTGGCGTGCCTGTCGCGCTTGCCACCGACGACGAAGGCGTCTCGCGCATCGACCTGACTCACGAATATGTGCGGGCTGTGCAAGCGTATGGACTCAACTACCGCGATCTCAAGCACATCGTACGCACAAGCATCGAACACAGTTTTCTCCCCGGCGAAAGCTTGTGGCGCGCGCACGACAACTTCACGGCGGTCATATCTGCTTGCGGGAAAGACTCTCTGGGAAATGACAAGCCCTCTTCGTCGTGCGCTGCTTTCCTGGAGTCCAGCGAAAAAGCGGCGCAGCAATGGGAACTCGAACGCCGCTTCCGCAAATTTGAATTCGAATTGTAAATTGGTTTTCTTTTGCCTCTCTCGATAAACTGCCTCTCCCGAAGCTCTCTTGCGAGAGTCTCTCCTTCCTGAGGAGAATAGCCAAGGCAAACAATCCCCTGACAGCGGACATCTTAGTTGGCGTCAAACCGCGAGAGGGGGGCCCTTCCGGTATGAACTGCAGGACCGCATTCGTGGGTTTGTTGACCATCCTCAGCTTTCCGTCCTGCCTGCGGGCCCAAACCGCTTCGATAGCGGGCTCAATCACCGACAGCACAGGCGCGGCGGTGTCGAACGTGAAGATCACCGCCCAGAATGTCGATACGGGTGTAGCGCAAACTGCTCAAAGGGATGAGTCTGGCGTGTACCGGATGACCAATCTGAATCCCGGCATCTACGACATCACCATCGAGCATCCCAGTTTCAAGGCAGCTTTCAAGACCCGAGTTTTCACGTGCACCAGCCAAGGGCAATCGGCAAATGTGGATGTAGGCACGCCCAACTCTCCAAACAACGGCACGAATTTTGGCGCCGGACGTTTGCCGCGCGATCCCATCATGCAGCAAATCCTTGCCGTTTACCCAGACCCGAACGGGACGATCCTCGACGGTGCGCGGCCTCCTGCACTTCCTGAGTCACTCACGCGCAAACGCCAACAACGTCACCGGGCGCATCGACCATGATTTTTCCGAGCAGGCTGTCCTATCGCTCCGATACACCTTCAATCAGTATTCCGACTCCAATTATCAGCACGAAGACTTTCTCCCCGGCATCGGCGGGGTTTCCACGCCGCATCACAATCACAACTTTACCGCTCGTTTGACCTCTACGGCCGCGCGTGGACTTATCAATGAGCTTCATCTCGCTTTCAATCGCCTGGAATTCCCGCTGACGTGCACGTTCCGCCGTTTGGTTCTGGCGGCAATCTGGGCCGCAACCACCTCTGCGGGCCTGGCATCAACAACTTCGATGTGATCGTGGGTAAGCATGTAGGAATTCACGAGCGCCTGAAACTCGACATGCGCTTCGAATTCTACAATCTCTTCAACCGCGTGCAGTTCAGTCAGCCCGACAATCTTATGGCCGACACGATCCTCTTCGGTCACTCCACTGCGGAGACGTTCCGGCCCGACTTTACCACTGGCGCGCGTCAGATTCAGTTGGGCATGAGGCTCAGCTTCTAAAAAACACCTATCTGCCGTCCCCTCGATCTCCCAGCGCTTCCACTTTCGTCACCGAGTCGGTAGCTGCGGTGCCCGTGATCAGCCGTGCGCCCCGGCTGAACGTAAGATACTCGAATCCCCACTGAATGAAAACCAGCACGCGGCTTTGGAATTCTACGATGTACATCAAGTGGACAAAAAGCCAGATGAGCCAGGCGGGCCACCCGGAGATATGCACGCCAAAAATATTGGCGACCGCCGCAGCTCGTCCGATGACCGCCAAATCGCCTTTGTTGCAATAATGAAACGGGCGAACCTGCGGCTTCCCTTCCAGGCGCGCTCGAATCGTCTTCGCCGCGTAGGCTCCGCCTTGCATGGCCACTTGCGCGACTCCCGGCAACGGCTTCCCCTTTTCCTCTTCGGCATGCGCCAGATCGCCAATAATAAAGATGTCCGGATAATTCGGAATCGTCAGGTCTCGCTGCACCTTTATGCGCCCGCTGCGGTCGGTTTCCGCTCTGGTGCGTCGCGCAAGTTTTTCGCCGAAAGGCGTGCTCGTCACGCCGCCGGCCCACAGCACGGTCCTTGCGGCGAGCGACTCGGTGGATTCCCCGCGCTTGAACGTTACGCCTTCGGCACCAATTTGCGACACCATCACGCCTTTGATGACTTCCACACCCAGCCGCGTGAGCAGTTTCTCGGCTTTCGCCGACAAATCCTCCGGATATGCCCCCAACACGCGCGGCGCGCCTTCCAGCAACAGGATGCGCGCCTCCTGCGGTCGAATCTTCCGAAAATCGTGCCGCAACGTCTCGCGCGCAATTTCCGCAAGCGCCCCGGAAAGCTCTAGGCCGGTGGCCCCTGCGCCGACGATGACAAAGGTCAACCAGGCCCGCGCCTCCTCCTCCGTCGCCGCCCGCTCGGCACGCTCGAACGCATACAGAATCTTGTGCCGGATGGCCGTGGCTTCTTCGACCGACTTCAGGCTCGGCGCCCATTGCCGCCACGAATCATTTCCGTAGTAGGACGTTTGCGAACCGGTGGCCACGATCAACGAGTCGTACGCGTAGGTGTCCCCGTCGCGCAGGATCACGCGCTTCGCCTGGGGATCCACATCCACGGCCTCGCCGAGAAGCACCGAAGCATTTTTCTGTCGTCTCAGTACGCTCCGCAGCGGCGCCGCAATTTCTCCAGGCGAAAGCGATCCGGTAGCCACCTGATACAGCAGCGGCTGAAACAAATGGAAATTCCTGCGGTCGATCAGCGTAACTTCCACCGACGCCCGCTTCAGTTTCTGCGCGGCCGCCAGTCCGCCAAATCCTCCGCCGAGAATCACCACTTTATGTTTTGGCGCCATTTCCCCGCCTCAGCGCAACCCCATTCGAAAGAACATCATCTCATTTACCGTGATTGCTTTGCCTCTCACACGCAGGAACCCCTCGTGCGGCTTCCGGTTTGAATCTTCTTTCGCCGGCGCTTCCGCTGGCGTTCGGCGCCACGGCCTGCGCGGTGCGCCCTGTCACCGAGCGCCACGACTGGCCTTCTGTTCCGCCCGCGTCGCTCGGGACCCTGAAGCAACCTGTGATCGTTGTTGGCTTCGTCGGAGGCCTAGTGAAGCATGACGACCCCATCCACTGCGAAGTGAAACTCGCCGCGCATCTCCGCACCGAATATTCCGCCGGCGTGTACGTCCAGACCTTCGAGAATCGCCATCGCGAAGAAGCCATGCACGCGATTCTCACACAATTGGGCGCCGATCGTTCCGGGCTGCTGTCAGAAAACCAGAAGCGGCAGGCACGCATCATTCTGTGTGGTCAAAGCCGGGGCGGTTCGGCAATGGTCGAGATTGCCCGCGAACTCGGGAAGCACGGAACTCCCGTTCTTCTTACCGTTCAAGTCGACGGCGTGAAGTGTTTCGGCGCGGATGATGGCGTGATTCCTCCAAACGTAGCTCGCGCAGCGAACTTCTATCAGCCCGACCGCATGGTCCGTGGGCGGGAGGAAACCCGCGCCGCCGATCCCTCGAAAACGCAAATCCTTGGAAATTTTCGTTTCGATTACAAGGAACACCCGATTCATTGTCCCGAGTACCCTTGGTACGATCGGACCCTTGCGAAGACGCACACAGAGATTGCTTGCCGCCTTGCCACCTGGTCTCGAGCCGAAGCGCTCATCCGGCAGCAGATTTCGCCGGCGAGTGCGAAGCAGGATTGAGTTTATGGCTACATCTGAACCGGCGAGTCGAACTTTACTTGAAAGAAATACCCTCCGCTTCTTGTGTTCGGTCCTGATTCAGGGGGGAACGCGCGGGGAAATCTGCCGGTTGCTTGATCCCGGAGTTTTTCAGGATCCTCTGCGCCGCGTCGTCTTCGAGGAGATTCGCCAGCTGGGCTCGATCGATTCCCGCCGCTTGCGCGAGCTTCTTCCCGCCCGCGTCACCACTCGCGGTTTTCCCGACTTCGACCTCCACGCCTTCCTGGCCCCCCAGGAAGTCAGCGAAAAAGAAATCGACCAGCTTTTTGAAAGCGCCCTGCAGCTTCTCGATCTGAGCCATCCGGGCGAAGAAAATATCAGGGACTAGCCGCGCGATGACGCAAAAAACTTCACCGCTCTTGCCTCTCATCGAAGCTCTTGCCTTCGCCGCCTTTGCCGGCTGGTTCATCTGGCGGCTTCAGGAGGCCTCTCGATATGCTTGGATGGCGTTCCCCATTTGGCTGATGGCCAGCTTCGCGGCGAACCAGGACACGCCGCGATCGCTTGGATGGCGCGCCGACAATTTGTGGAACGCAACGAAACGCTCGTCACTCATCCTTCTTCCCTGCGCCATCGCCATCGCCGTTACGGGTTTGTTTCTCGGCGGGCGTCACTCGCTCCCTCACGTCATCCTTCCCGGGCGCTTCCTCGGCTACATGTCTTTCTGTTTGGTGCAACAAATCGGCTTAAATTCTCTCGTCACCAATCGTTTGCTCGCCGCCGTATCGAGCCCCGTTACGGTTTCTCTTATCGCCGGCGCGCTCTTTGCCTTGCTCCACTGGCCCAATCCCGTCCTCGTCCCGCTCACTCTGATTGGCGGCGCCTTAATGGCATGGTTGTTCGGTAAGCAACGCAACATTCTTCCGCTTACTTTGTGGCAATCGGTTCTCGGGTCGCTGGTGTGGTGGGCCTTTCCGATCGCCTGGCATCACAGCATGCGCGTCGGACCGGGCTTCTATCGATTCCATGCGCCGTGAAGCGCGGCGTTCATTCCTTTCCCCACTAGGCCATAATGCCTCTTTTGCTTGACACGAAATTGCGCTAAACAGGGCGTCTGGCAATTCAACTGAACGAGAATGAGTTGCTCAAGGAAAGTGAGTCTCATGAGCACAGCTGTTTCGTTCGAGGCCGCGAACTATCAGCCGCCGGTGTGGGAGGCCATTTCCCGGGCGCATGCTCTGATCGCCCCGCGGATTCACCGCACGCCCATTTTCACTTCTACTTCACTCGACACACTGGCCGGAGCCCGTTTCTTCTTCAAATGCGAGAACCTGCAGAAGACCGGCTCCTTCAAGATTCGTGGCGCCGCCAACTCCATTCTGTCGCTTTCCTCTGAGCAAGCCGCCCGCGGCATCGTTACGCAGTCGAGCGGCAATCACGGTGCGGCGGTGGCCTGTGCCGCAGCCTGGCGCGGCGTGCCCGCTTATATCGTCATGCCGAAAAACGCGCCGAGCAGCGGTGGCGGACTGCTCAGCGGAACCTGCCTCGGCGCAAAAGGCATTCGAAAGGACATTCGAATCATTGGCTGTGAGCCTGCCCGCGCCGACGACGCCTACCGCTCTCTCACTACCGGAACGCTCGAATCCCTCGAGTCGAGCGACACCATCGCCGACGGGTTGCGCGCTTCCCTTTCTCCGCGCACTTTCGCGATCTTGCGCAAGCATGTGGACCGCATCCTGCTCGTCAGCGAAGAAGAAATTATCGCGATCACCCGCCTGGTCTGGGAGCGTATGAAAATCATCGTCGAGCCCTCCAGCTCCGTGGCGCTTGCTCCCCTGCTCAAGCCCGCTGCCGTCAAGTCTCTCAACCTGCCGCCTCGCTCCGACGGCAAGCCGCCCAAGCTCGGCGTCATCTTCTCGGGCGGAAACGTCGATCTCAACGCCCTGCCCTGGCTGCCCTAGCACACTCGGACAGCATTCCGACGCAATCGGCAGGCGCCACTGGCCGTCAACCGGCACTCCGTCTTCCTGGACGACGGGAAAATTTCCGCCCATGATGGTTATCTCCGTGGATGGAATGTGCAAAAGGCAACCGAACGGCAGGGCAAGACCCCTGCTTTCCCATTGAGAACTAATGACTTAGCAGACTAGGTGCTTTGGCTTCTCGCTTGCTCAAGATTATCCCCGGTTGGCTTCACATGAACGGACACGTGCACGATCGCGTCGACGAGCATCGCGCGGCGGTGCTCTTAGGACTGCCTGAATCGGACCTTCGCCGCTACTCCCGAGCCTCCGGTTTGGGTCACGTGGAGAACGACGACAAGGGCCAGAAGGTCGTCTTTACCTACGAGGAATTGCGCCAGATCTGTTTGCTGGTGGCACAGTCTTCGAAATAACCGCGCAGGGTTTTGTTTTGACGGGACTTTTGCTTCCCCCCTGTAGTACTCGCCTCGGCTCCGGGCGTCTACCCCCACAGATGCCCGGGGCCCTCTCCTTCCAAAGGGCATCACTTTTTTCTGCGGCCTCAATTGAAAACAGGAAGCTTTCGGCTCGAGGAAAAACGAGGGAAAGGCGGCACCGCGGTTTGCCGGAGAATCCGCTCTTGGTAGACCGAAGCTATTTCTCTTTAAGCTTCAACTTGCCTTCCGCCTTGTTTTCTTCGAGAAATTTGCGGAGGTCGGGAGACGCGTCGAGAAGCCGGACCCACTGCTCGTAATACAGCGTCACGGGAAAGCGCCCGAGGCCATAGACACTGACGCCGCCTTTTTCGCCCACGCGAAATTCCAGCGAGCCGGTCCGGCGGATAGGGCCTTTCTTTTCCAATTCGGCGACGCGGGCCTTGAGTTCTTCATAGCTTGGCTCCGACATATGGCCTCCAGGTGAGGATTAAGCAAGCTCGGATTATACAATGACTCATACGTTTCTACGGCGCGCCATCAACGCCTCGAACTTGCACCATACAAGCTGCTCAAAACTGGGCGGGCCCCAGGGCAGAAAGCGGCAACACCACGAAATACATGAACAGGAACAAGTTCGCCGTTAGAGCCGTCCGCACAGAACCGCGTGCTCAACCATTACGCGGACCACCCGGCTCGCAAGGTACTAAACCGCTGCGGCCATAAATGCGATGGTGAAATGAAAGATCGGCGCGAGCACGGCGGACGTCCAACCCATCTCGCTGGAGCGGGATCAAAAACTCCTCCGGCAATGGGCCGCAAGATGCGAAACGGTTTCGCTCCCAGGAGTCCAAACCCGATAAAGGCCAGGGTGATATCAAGGATCCCTCAATGCTATCCGCCCGAGGAAATTGCCGCCATTGCGCGCTCCGGCGCCCCGCCAGCCTGCTCGGAACTCGCCGGCCGGACCCGACTCTCCCTGCGGTCTTGCCTTGGTGAAAGATGATCTCGTTTTGTTATTTGTCGAACCATGACTCATTCATAGCGAAGGGCTGTGAGTGGATCAATACGCGTGGCGCGGTGCGCGGGGACCCAACACGCAAAAAGGGCAATCGCGGTGAGCAGGCAAACGACAACCGCGAACGTTAGGGGATCGGTCGGCTTAATGCCAACGATAAGCCCGCTCAGCACGCGCGTGCCCGCCAACGCAAGAACCAAGCCCAGCGTCAGGCCGATGCCTACCACGGTCAGCCCCTGGCGCAAAACCATTTTGAGGATGTCCTGCGGAGAAGCGCCCATCGCCACGCGAATCCCGATTTCTTGCGTGCGCTGCGTGGCCGCGTAGGAAACTACGCTGTAAATCCCAACGACCGCAAGAATCAAACTGAGAAGACCCATTGTTGAGGTCAGCTGCGCCCCAAAACGGAAAAGAAAGAAACCGTTGGCGCCCTCGAGGGCTTCGTTCATGGTTTTGACTTGGGTGATGGGCACATCGGGAACGGCCTCGTGGATGACGGACTGAATTTCGAGGGCCAGAGATTCAGGCGGCACAGTTGTGCGCACATGGATGGTGCGCAAAGAATTGTAACTCTGCTCGAAAGGCACATAGTAGAAAGCGCGAGGGTCCTCCACCAGGCTCTGATACTTCGCGTCCTGAACGATGCCGACGACCTCCATGAACGGGCCATTGGCGCTTTTGGTCCCGAAATGTTTGCCAAGCGCGTCCTCGTTAGACCAGAACTTCTTGGCCATGGTTTCGTTGATGATGGCAACGGGCGGAGCTTTTTCGCTGTCGGCATCGGAGAACTTGCGCCCGCCGAGGAGCGGGATTTGCAAAGTGTCGAAGTAAGCTGGAGTGATCTGGTTGAAGGGAATTTCCTGAGGCTGCTGGCCGGCCACGTAGGGGTGTTCTTGAATCCAAATGCGGTCATTGGCACCCACGTAGCCCAGGGGAACGGTGAAGGCTTCGGCGACGGACTCGACGCCGGGAAGGGCGCGAATTCGGTTCTCGATATCGCGGTAGGCTTCGCGAGCCCGGGGCTCTTTGTACCCCACTTGTTCGACGTCCACCGACAGATCGAGGACATGGTCGGGATTGAAGCCAAGATTCATTTTCTCGGCCTTGTCGAGACTGCGGACGAACAGACCAGCTACGATCAGCAGCACGAGAGAACCCGCCACCTGCGCAACCACCAGGACACTCCTTGCGAATTGACGGCGTGGACCGGACGACGACCCGCGTCCCCCTTCATGAAGGACCGCACTAACATTCGCGCGAGCGGCACGCCAAGCCGGCATCATCCCCACAAACAAACCCGTAAACAAAACCGCGGCGAGGGCGAAAAGGTAGACACGCGCGTCAGGCCGAAAATCCAGTCTTAGGGGTAGATCCGTGCCAAGAGAAAGCGAACTTAGGAACCCGCAAGCCCAGGACGCGAGCACCAGTCCTGCGCCACCGCCCAAAAGCGCAAGCAGGAGACTTTCCGTCAAATACTGCCGGACTAGGCGAGTCCGGCCCGCACCGAGTGCGGCGCGAATGGCCATTTCGCGCTGGCGGACCGTCGCGCGCACTAAGAGAACGTTGGCGATATTGAAACATGCAACCAAAAGGACGAGCAGAGCGAGGCACATAAAAGCAATCGAGGTGGCGGGAATGGGGTTTTCCGCATCCGGCTCTGGCCGCGCCAGCCTTTCCGGAAAGAGTTGCACTTTTATCCCTTTCTCGGTGTCCGGATGAGCCTCGGCAATGCGATCCGCGACTACATTGAGCGATGCCTGGGCTTGCTTGATGTTCACGCCGGGTTTGAGCCGGCCCATGACGGTAAGGCTACGATAGCCGCGGCTGGTCCAGATTTTCTCTACCGGATTGTCCGGATCTTCAGCGGTTTCCGCGCTCAAAGGTACATACGCTTCCATATCCATAACCGGATACGTGCCGCGGAATTCGCGTGGAGCCACACCTACCACCGTGAAGGAGCGGTCGTTTAATTGCACTTTTTGGCCGACAATCTTGGGATCACCCGCAAATCTGCTACGCCAGTAGGAGTACCCAAGAACAATGATGGGGTCACCGCCGGGAATGCGGCCCTCGGTCGGAAGGATGAGCCGTCCATAGGCGGGCTTGACGCCGAGCGACGTGAAATAGTTGTTGCTAACCCGGCTGAACAGGCAGTGGTCGGATTTGTGGTCCACCGTGAGCCCACCGAGCGATACCCTATAAGCGAAGACGTCACTAAAGGAGCCCGTTTGATCGCGCAGATCCCCGTAAGTGGGATAGGAGAAGCGATAGGTGCCGGCGACGGAGGATTGCTTCAGTGCGAGCACCGTAATTTGCTCGGGATGTGGCACGGGAAGAGGCCGAAGCAGAAAACCGTTGACGACGCTGAAAACGGTGGTGTTTGCGGCCATGCCGAGAGCGAGGGTCACAATTCCGATGACGGCAAAGCCGGGATTGTTCGCAAGCGTCCGCAGTGCAAAGCGAATGTCTTTTGCAAAATTGCGCATGGATGGACCTTCAGCGTTAGACCAAAGTTTCGAGGCAGCTTGAATGCCTTCGCGTATGGCACTGTAAGTTCTTTGCCGTCTTGCGATTAGGTGTCAAGGCAGGCACCTTTATCCCACCCCCTCGTTCGATTATGGGATTTTCGATCTCGGTAACGAACATACTTCGCAGGACCGGAAAGGAGGTGTATCTTTGGAGCCCAGTTTGGAGGGACAAATGTCCACGATGACGAGGAGAGAGTTCGTGAGAAGGACTGCCAAGCACGCCGCCGTGGCTAGCGCGCTCTGCGCGGGGGCGGTGGAGCTAGGCGCAAATCCGTTGGGGCTGCCGATCGGATGCCAGACCTGGCCGGTCCGGGAAATGATCGCCAAGGATTTTCCCGGCACCATCAAGGTGCTTGCTGCTGCGGGATTTCAGGCGATCGAGCTGTGCTCACCGGTAGGTTACGCGGATTCGGGTTTCGCCGGACTAGCGAAATACACGCCCGCGGAACTCCGGAAAATTCTGAGCGATCGAGGTGTGACGTGCGTCAGCTCGCACTTTGGCATTGGCGAGCTGCGGAAGGACCAGCCGGGCCGCATCGCCTGGGCAAAGGAAATGGGCCTGACGCAAATGCTCGTGCCGAGCCTTGACGGGCCGAAAAACCCCACGCTGGATGACGTGAAGCGCGCCGCTGACGAATACAACCAAATGGGCGAACGGGCGGCCGCGGCCGGAATATCGCAAGGTCTGCACAATGAGGACTTTGAGTGCTCGATGGTGGACGGCAAGCGCACCTATGACGTGTTATTCGGGCTGCTCGACCCGAAGCTGGTCAAGTTCCAGTTCCAGGTTTCCACCATCGCCCAGGGATTCGATGCGGGGGAATACCTCACGAAATATCCCGGCCGCTTTATTTCCATGCATGTACAAGGCTGGTCCGCGGAGACGAAGAAAATAACGCCTGTTGGGAAGGGCACTTTGGACTGGAAGAAGATCTTTACCGCGGCAAAGACGGGCGGCATCCAGAATTATTTCGTCGAAATGAACCTCGACTTTATGAAAGCCAGCGTTCCCTACCTTCGCAACCTGCAAGTGTGAAGATGGCCGGAATTCTTCCGTGACGGGCACGCAGGGCCGGGCGTCCCATCCCGCGCTGCCGCCCGAGCAAACGGGAAGACTGGCGCGGCCACGCGGGTCTTACGAAGGCGGGCCTTACGCCGAGGGCTTCCTACCCTGGGTGGCCAGCTCAAGGGAACGCCGGACGTTCTTTGATTGTGCGATCGAACGATGCGGAAGAGATCCGCGCCCATTTCTCCGGCGATTCGTGGGCTCGAAAGGATCGTCCACGCGTCAAGCAGGCTGTTCCTTGGCCGCCACGCTTAAAGCCCACTCGGCTAGCGGGCTAGACGCGGCGTGTTCCTCGAACCTGAGTCGAAAAATGAAAAACAGAGCGTTGCTGGTTCGCGCCTCCCAACTCGTTTACATTGGCGCGATGGCCTGTACGGCGCGCATGGCGGCGCAAACGCCGGCAATTGATACGGCCAAGGCACGGCAGTATTTCGCAGAGGCGAAAGCCCTCTCCGACCGCGACAACGGCTCGCTATGGAGAGTCGAGCTGTGCGGGCCGCTCCTTTTCGTGGATTACGGCACACGTTACGCCGTCGCGAACCAGGCGGACCGAGACGGCAAGCTGAAGTCGCTCGACGGCGTGTTCGTTGGGACCGCTCCCCCGGAATTGGGCGTGGCAAATACGGCGACGAAATGGGCTGGCGTCGAGTGGACCATGGTGATGTGGCCCGTGCCGCAGTACAAGCAGCCCCGCATGCGATTGATGCTGCACGAGTGCTTTCATCGCGTGCAGGCAGAGATCGGCCTGGAAGGAAAGGATGCGCAAAACGAACACTTGGACTCGCTCGAAGGACGGATCTGGCTGCAGATGGAATGGCGCGCGCTCGAGCACGCGTTCTGGCAGCAAGGCGAAGAACGCAAGCGAGACGTGGCGGATGCCCTTTATTTTCGAAATTACCGGCGTTCGCTTTTTCCCGCAGCCGATGCCAAGGAGGATGCGCTGGAAATGAACGAAGGGATGGCTGAGTACACAGGCTTTAAGTTGAGCACATCGTCGCCGGAAGAATATGCGGTAGCAGTGGCGGCTTGGCTGCGTGCGGCGCCGACGCGTACGCCGAGCTACGGCAGGTCGTTCGCCTATACCTCAGGCCCGGCGTACGGCGGATTGTTGGATCTGGCGAACAAGAATTGGCGCACCGGGCTGACGCCGGCAACCAATCTCGGGCAATTGCTCGGGCAAGCGTATGGAGTGCAGGTTCCCGCCGCGACCGCGCTGAACAAAACGGAAGCGCTGGGACGCGCTGAACGCTACGACGGCGGCGAAGTGGTGGCAATCGAGACCGAGCGCGAAGCAAAGTATCAGGCGCGCATAGCCGCAGCGAGAAAAACCTTCGTCGACGGACCGGTGCTGATGCTGCCGGTGGGCCAGGAGTTCCACTACACGTTCGATCCGAATGCGGTGCTGGGCCTGGACGACAAATTGACGCTGTACGAAGGCGAAATCCAGGTGAGCGATGCTTGGGGACTGCTAAAAACGACGGAGGGAGCGCTCCTTGTACGCGGTAACGGTAGATTGGTGCGGGTTCAGGTGCCCGCGCCGGCAGATGCGAGCAAAAGCCACATGACCGGCAAGAGCTGGACGCTCGAGTTGAAGCCGCCCTGGCAGGTGGTTCCGGAAGGCCGGCCCGGGGATTTTGCGGTGCGGCAGAGGAGCGAGCCGTAGGAACGGCGACTCAAGCGGAGCGGCAGCGAAAGAGATCAGCGGCACTTTCCACAGCAACTCGCGCGCACCTTGGCGCGGACCGTTGTGTTGTATGAAGATGCGCGAACTTTTCTGTGGCATGGCGGGAATAAGAGTTTTGCTCGAAATGGCTTGTGGCATGGCGGGAATAAGAGTTTTGCTCGAAATGGCTGAAGTAAGTTGGGAATAAGCAAAGGATCGCTGCGGTTAGGGATATACGGAGAATTCCGCAACGCCAGCAAACACATGACGCTTCCGTCCAACCGAATGGCGTCGAGCAGGCAGACTCCCTAAGTACTCGAGAGTGTTGGGGATGAAGTGTGATAACCTTTGGACGCTAGATGGTGGGGCCGCTTCTTTCTTGTTCCCCAGTCCGCGACGTGCCGCCTCCTCGAGAATCGTGTCTTGCGAGCGGAGGCGATTTCCAGCCGGAAGCGATCTTAAGCGTTCGATCTCAAATCTGCACACAGAATGGGTAGACCATGAAATTCCATGCCTTGCTCGTTCGTACTTCCGTTTTACTCTCCTTGGCATTCCTAGTTGTCGAAACGCCGCGCTTTGCCGCCCAATCGAACCCCCAAGCCGCAAGCCCATCCTCGATCGTGCAAACGCCAGCAGTAGCGGCCCGCATTACGCAAGCGATTGATGAGACGCAACTGGTGCGTCTGAAGGGCAACGTGCACCCGCTGGCGCGCCCGGAGTTTGATCAAGGGCTGGTGAGCGATGCCACAACCATGAAGCGGATGATGCTGCTCCTGAAGCGTAGCCCAGAACAGGAAGCGGCGCTGCAACAGTTCATGGCAGAGCAGATGAGCAAGGAATCCCCCAACTATCACCGGTGGCTGACGCCGCAACAATTCGGAGCCCAGTTTGGTCCCGCTGATGCCGACCTGCAAGCCGTAACAGGTTGGCTGTCTTCGCACGGATTCACTGCCATCCGTGTGGCACCGGGACGCAACGTGATCGAATTCTCCGGAAACGTCGGGCAGGTGCGCTCTGCCTTTCACACGGAGATTCACAAGTTCGTAGCGAACGGCGAGGAGCGCCAATCAAACACCAGCGACCCGCAGATTCCCGCGGCCCTGACGCCGGTCGTGGCCGGGATCGTTTCCCTTCATAATTTCCCGAGCAGATCGCTGCGGCAGGTAGTGGGTCAGTTCACACAGTCACGAGCAACGGGAGAGATCACGCCGCTGTTCACGACAACTTCCGGTTGCGGCACAGGCCAGGCGCAACCTTGCTACGCCCTCGGACCCGCCGATTTTGCAAAAATCTACAATATTCCAGCGTCGCCTGACGGCACAGGCGGGAACATCGCGATCATCGGACTCTCAGACATTAGCGTCACCGACGTAAGCGACTTTAGGGCCTTGTTTGGGCTGCCGGCGAATGACCCGGTGGTCGTGCATAACGGCCCCGACCCCGGAACGGATCTCGCTGGCGGCGAGGGCGAAGCTGATTTGGACGTGCAATGGTCAGGAGCGGTGGCCCCAGGCGCGACCATTCACTATATCGTGTCCGAAGGCACGTTGACCTCGGACCCCATTTTCCTGGGGGCCGAGTATGTGATCGACAACAATTCGGACGATGTGATGAGCTTGAGCTTTGGCAACTGTGAAGCTGCTATGACCGCCGCGACTCTCAGCTTCTTCAATACCCTTTGGGAGCAAGCGGCGGCGCAAGGAATTACCGTGACCGTGTCCGCCGGAGACAATGGAACGGCGGGATGCGATGACTTCAGTACTCAGACGACTGCTGCTGCCGGAATCGCCGTGAGCGGGATTGCGTCGACGCCCTTCAACATTGCGGTTGGCGGGACCGATTTTGACGACGCGGGAACTCAGGTAAGCGGAGGTTTCTGGAGCGCGACTAATTCCACAGATGGAAAACGGGAATCGGCTCAGGGCTATATTCACGAAATACCCTGGAATGATTCCTGCGCCGCGACAGCGACTTCATCTAACCTGACGACGGTATGCGCTACGGCAAACAATATCGTTGCCGGCAGTGGCGGGCCTAGCGCGGTTTATGCAAAGCCGTCGTGGCAGAACGGGATTATACCGAACGGAATTGCGGCGGGGGATAACCACCGATACCTACCTGATGTATCGCTGTTTGCGAGCGACGGGCCCGCAAGCCTGAGCTTCTATGTGGTGTGCCAAGCTGACGCCGTGACTGCGGGAAGCCCGCCCTCGTGTGTGCCCGACGCTCAGGGGCATTTGAGCTTTTTGGGCGTAGGTGGAACCTCTGCTTCGTCGCCGAGCTTCGCTGGAATCATTGCCTTAATTGGGCAATCCGAATTCAATGCGGGCCGAAGCCGTCGCCAGGGAAACGCCAACCTGGTGCTCTACAAGATTGCGCAAACCGCAGCGAATTCTTGTAATTCGAGTACACAGCCCCTAACTCCTCCGGCGACATGCGTTTTCTACAATCAAACAAAGAACACCAATGCTGTGCCGTGCGCCGGCGGCTCAGCGAACTGCAGCAGCACAACCTCGGGAACGAACGGCGTGCTGGTTACGACCAGCGGAACAACCAAGACTCCTGCCTTTACGGCCACTGCGGGGAGCGGATTCATCCCCAGCTATAACCTGGCGACAGGGTTGGGGTCCGTGAACGTCGCGAACCTGGCCAGCGCCTGGGGAACCGCAGTCGGAAGCTTTAATGCCACCGCGAGCACGTTGACCATCAACGGCAGCTTAGCACCGGCGCCAATCACCCATGGAACTGCTGTCACGGCTACTGTAACTGTTAGCCCCGTGGCTCCGGCGACCGGTACCCCAACAGGGGACGTTGCCGTCCTAGCGCCTTTGGGAACGACTAACGGAGGGGGCACTGGTGGTACGCTTTCCGCCGGCACCGTAACCATCAATGGTGTCATCCTGCCGGGAGGAACCTACAACGTTACGGCTCACTATGCGGGTGACGGAACATTTGCACCCAGCGATTCTCTCGGCGTACCTATCACCGTGAATAAGGAAAACAGCGCCCTGCAGTACGGCATTGTCACGTTCAATATGACAACGGGCGCCATCGTGAGCACTAACGCCACGTCTATTGCGTATGGCTCGCCATACATACTGCGGTTTGACATCCTAAATAGCAAGGGAACTGCCTGCACTCCTGTTTCAGCGCCTCCCGTGATTACGGGTTGCGCGCTCGATGCAACGGGCAGTGTCACCATCACCGACAACGGCAGTCCTCTCGATCAGGGAACTTTCCCCGTGAACGCCGAAGGCAGCGGCGAGGATCAACCGATCCAACTCCCGCCGGGAACTCACAACCTGTCGGCAAGCTATTCGGGTGATAACAGCTACAACGCCAGCGGCCCGGTGGCAGATAGCGTCACAGTGACCAAGGCCACGACAAGCACAGCAGTCACAGCTACTCCTTCGACTATAACAACCTCCACCTCAGTCACACTGACGGCCACCATAACCACGCAGAGCAACGGAGCAGCACCTACAGGAACCGTGCAATTCCTGAACGCCGCGACACCCATCAGCGGAACGGTTACTTACACGGGGCTAAGTGGCCCGCAGAATACGACGGGATTGGCCATGCTCACGGCCACGCTCACCACAACTCTTTCGGCGCTGCCGATCGGCCCCGAGCCGCGAGGGCCGCTACCCTTCGCGCCGCTGTTGCTGCTGGCCTGCGTAAGCCTAATTCTCGCACTAGTGGTTTTGCGGTTATTCCGAGACAGGCGACGCGGTTACGTTTATGCGACATTGCTCTTGCTACTGGGATTTGTTGCTGCGGTTGCCGGGTGCAGCAGCGGATCAAGTGGGCCGAGCACGATATCCATAACCGCGCAGTACTCGGGAGATTCCAATTACTCGGCCTCAAGCGGAACAAGCTCAGTGACAAAGCAGTAGAAAGCAAGCGCTATTCTGGGCGAGCTCCAGGGTACGGGGCGCCCTTCTTGTTGAACGTGGAGCAGAGCACCCGCATTTACGGTGTGGGGCAGGGAACGGAAAACGAAGCAAGCCGTTTTCGGTCAAGGGGTTAGAGACGGAGTTCAAGTAAAGCTTTCACTTCCCGGACTCCATCGCCTTTTTTTTGAAAAGAGTCGGAAGGCAAACAATCGAAAACAGTTGCCATTGCTTCTTGGCCAAACGAGAACCCACGGTGCAGCGGCACTGTCACGGGAATAAGCGACCCTTCTGGATTCAGCTGCGCGGGCCGCACAACGTTCACTTGGACTTTCTGCTGTGTCCGCGGATTCTCGAGAATGAATTTTGTTCTTGCTTCGAGACCTTGGCGAAGAATGATCATGTTGTCGGAGGCGCTGACAGTGTCGGTGGTCCCTTCGATGAGTTTGTCTCTGACCTGCAGGTGAACTCCGGAATCCGTGAAATGGCGCCTGTGTTCGGATGACGGAATCTGTATGTCGAGGAATGTGAAAAGGTAGAACGCCAAGCCGTCGGAATGCCCGGCATCGAGCAGGCAGAATCCTCAGAATCCTAAAGCGTTTACATGAAGTGTGCTAACCTTTGGACGCTAGATGGTGGCCCGCTTCTGTTTTATTCCCCAGTCCGTGAAGTGCCGCCTCCTCTGAGAATCGCGCCTTGCGAGCGCAGGCGATTTCCAGCCGGAAGTGTGTTGCGGCGTTCGACCTCAAATCTACAGAGTGGGTAGACGATGAACCTCCATGTCTCGTTGGTCCGCACTTCCCTTCTCGTTTCGGTCGCAGCCCTGACCTGCTGCTTCGTTCCGATGACTCGCGCCCAGCAGGATCCTGACGCCGATTCCAATACCGCAGCGACAGCGAAGTTTCCCGCTGCCAAAAGACCCCCAGGGCAGCGCACAACTGTCGCGAACACGAACGCACAGACCACCAAAG
>WNGG01001899.1_pt1 | contig 47722 bp, 35 predicted proteins | sample 5400661 | NCBI WGS metagenome assembly WNGG01 (sample SAMN13153372, study PRJNA577476) | soil metagenome | isolation source: 100 cm soil or saprolite under Garry oak tree replicate 1 | place: USA:California | collected 2016-06-15 | reverse complement strand
AAGACGCTAGGGAAGCAAGGACTATCGTTGCAGGGCTGAAGATGCCGAGAACAACCTTGTCTGAACCAAAGGTGATATAGCGGTCTCCGGGTCAGCACGTTTCGAGGGTGCTGGATAACTGTCTTCGACCGCCGGCCGGAAATTCATGGAGGAACTCTCGAACCTGCTCCAAAAGCACGTCAGCGTCCTGACCACGCAGGGCAAGACTTTCATCGGCACTCTGACGGGTGTTGATACCGAAACCCTCAGCGTCTGCCTCACTAACGCAAAGTCGGACGCTGGCGATATCCACAAGGTGATCCTGAACGGCGACACCATTCTCCAGATTTCTGGTTTTGAAAAGCCGTTCGATCTTCAGAGCCTCGGTGAGAGGCTTGAACGGGTCTTTCCAAGAATGGTACGTGTGATGGACGATGCGGGAGTGATCGTTGTGATGGACAGAATCCGGGTAAACGAGAGGGGTATTATCGAAGGCACTGGTCCAGCAGCTGAGCGGGTCCAGCGGGTCTTTGACGAGTTCATGAGGGAAAAAGGCGTCAAGGCCTAAATCCCGTTTTGTCTTTTCAGGTACAGGGCAAAGATCTTCTCGGCAGAATCGGAACACTGACCACCAAGAGCGGTAGCTTTCAGACACCTCACATGTTCCCCGTCGTGGACCCGAACCTTCCGATCATTGATCCAAAATTCTATCGCGAGGCCGGCATTGGAGCGATAATGACCAACGCCTATCTCCTGAAGAGGGGTAGACCGGGTCAGCCGCCGAAGAATGTTCATGACACCCTGGATTTCAAGGGGACAGTGGCCACAGATTCTGGGGCGTACCAGATTCTCGAATATGGACATGTAGGCGTCAAGCCCGCGGAGATTGTTGCTTACCAGGAAAAGATTGACACCGATATCGGTGTGATTCTTGATTTTCCCACCGGATTCCACAGCGATGCAAGACGAGCTGGATGGACTGTTGACGAGACGGTTCGCAGAGCAGATGAAGCTCTCAAGCGAATCAAACGAAAGGATATCCTTTGGGTAGGTCCTGTCCAGGGAGGCATCCACATCAAAGAAGTCGCCCGGTCCGCCGTTGAAATGGGCAAGCGGCCGTTTTCGATCTACGCGCTTGGTAGCCCTACTGAACTGATGGAGGCCCAACGTTTCGACGTTCTGGTGGATATGATAGTCGCTGCGAAGAAGGGTCTCCCTCACTCCCGACCCTTGCACCTGTTCGGTGCAGGTCATCCTGCCATGTTCCCCTTCGTAGTCGCTTTGGGTTGTGACATGTTCGATTCCGCTGCCTACGCACTCTACGCTCGGACCGGCAGGTACCTCACATCTGACGGAACCCAGGAACTGGCAGAGGTCGAGGAATTCTCATGCATGTGCAGGATCTGTGACAGAACTACTCCGGACGAGATGCGACGTCTTGATCCCCCCGAAAGAGAGCAACTCTTGTCAAAACACAACCTTCTCGCCTGCTTCTCTGAGCTCCGTAGGATACGAGAAGCCATCCGAAAGGGCCACCTCTGGGATCTCCTCGAACATCGGAGTTACGCGAATCCAGCCTTCAAGAGATTCCTCGCGAAGATCATTCAGCACTCTCTTTTTTTGGAACGGTTCACTCCTACTGTGAAGCCTCGTGGGATCTCCCATTTTGGAGAGGCCAGCGATGATCGGCCCGAGATGGTCCGCTACAATGTTAGGAGGGCACGGGTTCCGGTAGAACGGAGGAAGGCGGTTGTTCTCTTACCCGGCCGCTGGAGAAGACCCTATCACGAAGACCCACGAAACCTGCCCATAGTCAGCAAGCTCGCAAACAGGTCAAACGTGTCTATCTGCTTCTACACAATCCCCTTCGGACCAGTCCCGATGGAGCTTGATGAGACCTTTCCTCTAGCGCAGACCGAGAGCTCTGACAGTCATGATCAGATAATGTACGAGCAGAGAGCGCGGCGCGTGACCGCCTGGGTCAAGCGATTATCGCCGAAGCAGGTTTTCCTAGTTTCCGAGGGAGACTACGGCGTGGCACTTCGAAAGGAACTTCCAAAAGCAACTCGGCAGTTGAACGTTATCCGAATCCAGGCCAAGGGGTCGAAGCCGGACCGTACTGTAGGTTCGATCCTTCGGCGCTTGCGCTAGGCGTAGAGTCTCTCATGCGATTTCGTAAGTCTGGATTTATGATCGTACTCTCTTTCGATAAGTTTCGCATCCTTCAATAGTTCTTTGAGGTTGACTTTGAAATTGTATGCTTTCGAGATCTTTCGGATAGCTAGCGCCGCGGCTGCAGGGTCAGCTCGCGACGGCTCCGCATATGGAAGAACCGCAACCGCGGGAAAGTCATGAATCTCAAACTCGCTCAACATGACCGCGAGCGGCCCATAGACTAGCAAGCCCGGCTCGAGGATCGGTGCCTTGAACACTTTGGCTCGATCAATGTATGCGCCCGTTGGAACGACGCAGAACTCGTCATTGTTGTTCCTGAAAGACGAGTCTAGCCCACCGATCAGAATCGCGTCTTTGAACTTGCCCTTGACAGCCCAGTTTGCGAGGACCTTCGCGAACTCCGCCTCTTCTGATCTGTGGGGGGAAAATTCCAGCTTGACAAGGATTGTCTTGCCCCTCCGATAGACCTCGAATGGTGTAACCAGACCACCATCGGCCGTCCCGACCCATGGCGGTGGGTTTGCGACTTGGACAAAGCCCACTCGCTCCGCTTTCAGCGCGTGTATCATGTAAGATGTTGCAATGTAGCCTGTCTGTCCCACTCCATGGAATCCTGTGACCAGCGTGGAGCCTTTGAGATTCTTCGCATCAACGAGGAGCTGAACTGGCACTCTAATACCTACTGAACGATGTAGATTCGTCTAGCTTAACCGTGCCTAAAAATCTCTCCGGATAGAGGGTTGTAGGGCTTTTATTGTAGTCTTTCAAACTAGTCCATTCGTAGAGTGAACAAGAATTCCTCGCGATAATCCATTTCATACCGTCACGGTGAACGGATGAAGATCAGGTTCTTGGGCGCCTGCCAAGAAGTAGGCAGGTCCGCATTCGCGGTAAGCGTCGGCAGCAAGTACCTCGTCTTAGACTATGGCGTAATGGTAAACCATCACGTCGGATTTCCAATGCACATCCCTCCAAAAGAGGTGGAGGCGATCGTGCTTACACACGCGCATCTGGATCACGTCGGATCTGCTCCGATATTCTACATTCACGGCGGCGTCCCTCTCTATGGAGTACAACCAACTTTCACGCTTACCGGTCTAATCATCAAAGACTTCCTCAAACTCAGCGGTTACTACGCGCCATACGAGTTCATGGACCTGCAAACGATGCTGAAGCATCAGCGTGAACTTCAGTATCACCAGTCGATCGATGTCGGAGACGCGTCTCTAACTCTAGTAAATGCCGGCCACATACCGGGCAGCGCTCAGGCATTAATCACCTCCGAAGGCAAACGGTTGCTGTATACGGGCGACTTCAACCGTCAACCAACAAGGCTCGTTGACGGTGCGGACCCTGGCAACTACAAGGAACTGGACGCAATCATCATCGAAGGAACGTACGCCACGGAAGACCACCCGATGCGGGATGGACTGGAAAAAGAGTTTGTTGAAAAAGTAACAGAAGTAGTTGAGGGAGGTGGAACGGTTCTCGTCCCAGCCTTCGGTGTCGGCCGATCTCAGGAACTACTCTCGGTACTCTCAGCCTACCACTTCGAGCATCCGGTTTTCGTCGATGGAATGGCCCTCGATGCAATGGAGATGCTGCTGAAGTATCCCTCATCGCTAAGAGACTCTTCAGTTTTCGAGCGCGCTAGCAAGATGGCTCACTGGGTCGACGGATGGAATGATCGAAGGAGGGCTGCAAAGACAGCAGGTGTGATAATATCACCTGCAGGGATGTTGAAGGGCGGCGCGTCCGTTTTCTACATGGAGAATGTTGCCGCGAAGAAGCAGAATGCGGTTTTCATGGTCAGCTTCCAGGTGCCCGGTAGCCCTGGCAGGATTCTATTGGAGCGGAAGAAGTTCGTTATCCACGGCAAAGCTCGACCGGTGGATGCGAGAGTAGAGAGGTTCGACTTCTCATCCCACGGGGGCAGACGGGAACTAGAATTGACGCTGTCGGATCTCGATAAGAAGACGAAAGTGTTCATTGTGCATGGCGCGGAAGGAAATTGCAAGAAACTTGCGGAATGGGCTTCGAAGGAACAGGGACTGGACGCGAAGGCTCCCAAGACCGGGGACGTTATCGAGATTTAGCGATCCATGGCAGAGGAAGAACACAGGGCTTTCAAGCCCCGCCCACGCCATCTCTATCCGGTAATTCTCAGCCTCGCTGTAACGGGCATGCTTGGATATCCAATCTCAAACCAGATCGTTCCTCAAGCCCAAGTAACGCCTTTCCAGGGCGATAGTTTAGGTTCGGCAGGTCTAAATGCGTTCATCTTCGTAATTGCTCTTGGAGCAAGCGCGACGGCGATGCTTCTCCTGATTAGAAGAGGCAGGATGAAGTTCATACGCTCGCTCATTCGAGCGGCCGTTCTCGTAGTGTCTTTCGCAGTTGCGTTCTGGTATGCGTCCTCGATCTTTTTCCTGATTCCGAACTCTCCATCAGACCCTTTGGCCACCATTATCCTCCTAGGCGTTTCTCTCGGAACAGCGGTGGCGATTGGCCTTACAATATTCGGGAGAGCAAGAAAGTATCAGCTAATCGGGGTGACACTCATTGGTGCGTTGACTGGGATCTTTTTGGGCTATTCGATTGGACCGGTGACTGCGCTCGTCCTCGTTGGCGCCCTTGTGATCTACGACATTGTTGCGGTGTTTCGTGGTCCTGTCGGAGCCCTAGCGAAGACAATTGGAGAAGGCGATCTTCCTGGTGCGGTTTTTACCTATGGGGATTTGACAATCGGGATGGGAGACATGGTCTTCTATTCACTAGTCGCAACAACAGCACTTGTATACTTCGGTGGAGTTCTCTCATTCTTTGGCGCCGCGATCGGGATACTCGCCGGAACTTTCCTTGGATTCAAAGCCCTCTCAAAATATGAGATGTTTCCCGGTCTTCCGTTTTCCTTGCTACTCGGGGTCGCGGGAATGCTCCTTGCAAGTTTCCTATAGAGACGCCAGTGTCGCCGATACCTCAGTGAGACTCGCAAATCTATAATCGGCGATGCTGTCGGCCACGGGTCTCTTCGATATCAGAACCGTCTTCATGCCGGTAATCCTGCCTCCCCAGATATCATGTCTCTCTGAATCGCCCACAATGACAGCTTCCCGTGGCAGCAGCTTAAACTGCATGAGCGCGTAGAGAAAGATTCCCGGGTCAGGCTTGCGGATTCCAACAAAAGCCGAGGTGACGACATTGTCAAAGTGTTCCAGCAGCCCTACTCTGCGAAGGATCTCTACTGCAACATCATGAGATGATACATTCGATATTATTCCAAGCTTGATCCTTCGTTTCGAAAGCTTCTCCAAGAGAGGCTTCGAATCGGGGAAAACGACCGCGTTTTCGGCCCTGGCGGAGACGATGATCTTGATTGCATCCTCGACCAAACTGTCCCCCGGGTCATGGCCAAGTGCCCGTCTTAGGAGTTGTACTATCCACGCCTGTATCGGAATCTCAACGTGATGTTTGGTGCGAAAACGCTCGTTTACCTTGTAGCCTTGCTTATAGATCGAGAAGAGTTCGGATGGAGACTTTCCTCGTGGTAGGATCTTGCTGATTTTCTCGAGGGCCTTCATCGTGACTAGGTTGTCTTCGATGTTTTGTGTTACAAGAGTCTCTCCAAGGTCGAAAAATATTGCTTTAGTCCGCGCCATGGACACTTGCTCGAACTAGTTGGCAGGGTAGCGTAGGACTGCGGCGACCTTTCCGAACGCATCGCGTAGCATTCGTCCCTCCTCGGTCTCATCTGATACAACCTCGACTTTGCTTCCGCCCTTCTCTGCGTAGTCTAGGAAACTGTCGATGATATCGCTGTCCTCAACGACTTCGAGATTTGGTTTGCCGCACTTCTTGCATGGTCGCGTGGGAAGCTCGCTCTTGACCGAGTGAGCCTCATACCTTGTCCCGCGGAACTCTTCTAGATTGCCGCAGTTCTTGCATTTTAGGACGAGCCGCTGACCTTCTAGTTTCTCTGAGATCAGCAATGTATCGACAACGCCTTTTTCCAAGTATTTCTGGACCTGTAACTCTCCGAAGACTCCTTTGCCGGTTTCGTGGCCTAGCTCGTAGAGGAATTTCTGGACCATCTGCTTCTCTTCCTTGTACCGGACTCCTTTCAGTATCTCGCTGCTCTTCTCAACGACCTCCTCGACGCCTGCCTCGCTGGTGTAGCTTGTATCGACGACCGAGAGCACTTTATTCTTGAGCGTGTACTGCAAGTATTCTCCCTCGGACCAGACGTATTTTGTAGGTCCCGGTCCACCGATGATAATTCCTTTGAGATCGGGTATAGCAAGCATGATCTCGTTGAAGTGCTGACCGACACGTTTGTAGTAGTCGTTGGCGACCTGTTCGCGGATACGTTCGAAGCGTCTAGCTGATTGTCCACCGGCACGGCTCTTTCCGGGAATTCCTGAGGTGAAGCTCTTGACGATCTCTACCCTCCGTCCTTTGAGTGTTGCAACAACCGCCTCTGTACCGTCGATCACGATTATTCCGTAGGTATCCTTCTCGACAACGAGAGCTAGGAGGGGTTCAACGTGGAACCGGGCATCGCACCTGTAGAACCCGACCGTAATTGCCTCTGGAGGGGTTAACACGTAAATCTCCATCCGTTCACTCCCAAGACCATTCTGAGGAATCATCCCCGCAAAGATCACTAGGCCGGTAGGGGGTGGTTCTTTGAACAATCGCAACCGCTGCATGACCCGTTCGATGGAGTCTTGGACCGCTTGGCGAGTTGTGCGTGATTTGATGTTGGATGCTGTCCCTGCTTCCTCTCGGAGCTGACTGAGAACTTCGTGTATTCTACGGTCCGGGGGAACGTATAGGCTGATGAGTTCTGTTCCCCGGCCTTCTTTCCGTGCCAGTTGTTCTAGGGTTCGTCTGAATTTGAATTTGGCAACTGAGTCTGACGCGGATAGGACTGAGCTGGTCACTGGCTATTCGACCTCCAGCCAGAAAAAGTAAGGACGGCGGCCTACGGTTCCAGGCCGGCTATTTCACATCTTGGATTTTTTCTTCTTTCCCGGGTTGTGCTTTGCGCACGTGCTACACATTTTGCTGACAAGTCCTCAAGAGAGACAGGTGGGTTTTGCGTATAAAATGCTTTTTCCAGGTCCGGAGCTACCCGATTACTCCCTGTCTCTGTAGTTCGTCCTGTAGCCCTGCCTTCACCTGTCGCAGCCGGACCCGTTGGTCAGCATACTCGTCCCCTGAAACCTTGCCTGACTTGAAATCCTCGTCCAACTGTTTCATTTGTCTCTCAAGCTCTGACATGCGATGGCGCAGCTGATCCAGGTACGAGCTTGAGGTGTCCTGTGAAGCGATCTGGCTGGGAGTAAGGGACGATTTGATGGTTCCATCCTCTATCCGCATGATGTTATTCGCTGTCTTTGCAACATTCTGGTCATGTGTGACCATTATCAGCGTCTTCCCCAGCTCACGGTTTATCTTGACTAGGAAGTCTGTCACCATCTTCGCGTTCACACTGTCAAGTTCGCCCGTTGGCTCGTCTGCTAGGAGCAGAGGAGGATCGTTGGCTAGAGCCGCGGCTATTGCTACTCGTTGCTGTTCTCCACCGCTAAGTTCATCCGGCTTGTGATCACGTCTATCTGCGAGGCCCACGATGCCTAGGAGTTCCTTGGTTCTGGCTGAGCGAGTTCCGCCCGGCGTTCCCATAGCCATCATTGGAAGCTCCACGTTTTCCGCCGCCGTGAGTGTTGGAATCAGGTTGAGGGTCTGGAAGACGTGACCGACGACCTGGCGACGGTAGTAGACCAACCGCGCGGGGTCTAGGTCTGTTAGCACGGTGTTGCCAACATGGACGTTTCCCGCGGTGGCTCTGTCAAGCCCCCCGAGAATATTTAGCAGAGTGGTCTTTCCGCTGCCGCTCGGTCCTATTATCGAGACCATGCCGCCTGCTTCGACCTTGAGATTGATCCCGCGTAGCGCTTGTACCTCCACTCTGCCGAGCTTGTAGGCTTTGACAAGAGAGTCTACCACGACTGGGACAGCGGTCATGCGAATCTCACTGTTCTGCTCATCTTTGAAAGGTCTTTCCGTGCTGCGGTTATCGCGGGCAGAAAAACTCCGAGGAACAATAGACCGATTATTGCGAAGATGTTCTCTGATGCCCCTAGCGGGAAGACGACTCTGCGTGGAGCGAGGAGGCTCGAATAGTTCGGGGTCAGAGAATTCTGCGCGAGGCTGTCTCCACGGACAGTGATCAGTCCAACTGCTGTTGCCAGTATCAGCGCAAAGATCACTAGCGGCAGGACTTCCGTGACCAGCAGTCCGAGCATCTGCTTGTACGACAGCCCTCTCACAGCCAACATTGTAGTCTCCTTTTCCCTCTCCTTGAAGCCGGTGTAGGCGACCGCTCCGACTCCAATAGACGCAGCCAGCCCGGCGAAAATTGTTCCGAGCCGCAGAACGTTCTGGGTCCCATTGGAGATCACTGCTCCTGCACTTTGAACGCTCGCTTGGACTCCGTTGGAAACAACAGGTTCAGTTCCTGGCGTGTAGTCTTGCGTCGTGCTGACTACAAGGGATGGATAGGCTCTCCGTATTGAGCCCGCGAGATCGGCAAATGAGACTCCGAGCCCGGCTTTGACTAAGACAAAACTCGTCCCAGAAAAGAGCTTCGGGTTCTGAGTAACGAAGCTCGATGGGATAAACGACCATCCCTCAGGCTGAAAATAGGAGAAACCAAAGGGTTGGCCTGAGGACTGTTGGGAGTAATCTGGGCCGAAGAAGCTGATCACAGTTAGACTCACAGTCTGGTTTACGCTTACTGTCCCGCCCTGTAGAATATTGTAGTACGATGCAACGCCCCTGTCAAGTACGATAGCCTGGCTGTTATCCTTCAGGTTTTGAAAAACTGTATCAATGTTTCCGGTGAACCAGTCAGCTTCGTAGTATGCTCCCTGCCTCCATGTTGTTGGGTCTATGGCCTTGACTTGGAGGCTCGCGCGAGATGAGAGGCTGACGGTTGTGTCAAACTCTGGAGTAGCTCCAGTGATGTTGCTCCAGCCGCGCAACTGGCTGGCTACTAGAGTTGCATAGCTGATGTTGAGATTGCCTAACTGCTGTGAAACGCGGAGATCCGATCCTACTTGGATCTCCGCCTGTCGAATACTGTAGTCCTGTTGGCTGGCGAGGTCGCCTATCACCCAGATGGAATATCCAGCAATCAGGGCCACGAGGAAGACCAGGGCGGTGACGCGCCGAGGGTTTCGGAATACGCTCTTTGACGCAAGAGATGCGATATCTCCTACCAATCGTTTTGATATGGAGGCGAACGCTTTGTGGAAACGGATTGCTAGACCCGTTGACAGTTGAGTGGCTCCGTAGAGGAAGAGAAATGGGCCGATGATGTTCAGCCCGTAATCTAGGACTGCCATGATTATCAGAACAATTGCGAGAAGGAAGTTTACTCCGAAGAGATAGCGGCCGATGTTCTGGAAGTTTACGCCGAGGAGAAGGAGGATGATCTTGTAGAGGCCGAGGGAGAAGGCGATTATTGCGCCTCGTTTCTTGGATGGGCGCGTGTCTTCGAGGTAGACGTATTCCCTCAAGGCCTTCGCGGGGTCCATCGTTGCAGCCGCACGGGCGGGAGAATAGATTGCAAGAACGGTAAGAGCGAGAGTGAAGATTAACGTGGCGACGGCGGTGTCCTGGCTGAGAAACGCTCCGCTTTGATAGCTGCCGCTGAGGATCTGGACAAAGTACGGGTTTAGCAGTACGGCGGCGGCGAGTCCCAGACCTCCTCCTATCAATCCGACTAGGAGGGCTTCGACGAGGAAGTGTCTGAACAGCTGGGTCTGGGAGAAGCCTTTCGTCATGAGTAGTCCGATTTCCCTTCGGCGGAGGTTGAAGGATGCTTGGGAAACGGTTCTGCCGACGAACCAGGCTACGAAGAAGACTGGGATCGAGAAGATTGTGAATTCGAGCCTAAGCGCGAATATGCTGGAAGAGAACTGTTGCAGAGGATAGACTAGGTTCGGGTTCGAGTTAAACCCGTTCAGCGCGGCAATATTCGATACTTGGTCGTCGATCTGTTGAACCTGTGTGATGCTGCTCTCAACATTGAATGCGCTTAGAAGCTTCGCTCGATCAAGGTAGACGTTCACCGTAGCCGTAATTGAGTAGTCCTTGAATCCGGTTTGGCTGTAGAACCAATCCACTATGGGGGCGAAGGTTTGGTCCCAACTTGTGATGAACGTACTTGCAAGCAGTGATGACGACCCGGAAGGTGTGTAATAATAGGGGCTGACGCCGAGAGTGTTGACAGCGGTTGTGTCAAGTTGTACTTCGCCGACTACTGTTAGGGTCACGTTGTACTTGCGTCCGGATTGCCCAAGACTGTACTTGACCGTCTCGCCTGGCTTGTAGTTCTGTGCATATTGCGAGCCAGCGTTGATGACGGATTCATTAGCATGAAGCGTTTTCCGACCACTCACCAGCGCGAGGTGCTGGAATAGTACAGAGTTGTCCTGAATGGCTTTGATGTATGGAATTGAGCCGTTGTTCGGATAGAACTGTTCAGTGACGCTTCCCACGGGTTCTGCAGAGACGACTCCGCTGACGGCTTGGACTCTTTGGATGACGTTGTCGAATGATGTGCGAGGTACCGATATTCCACCTGATACTGGGCTGAGTGAGATGTCAACGGGGGTGTTGGCGAGCTGAGCGTCGAGAGCTTGTTTCCCGATGGTGTCTGCCCCGACGTTGATACCGCCGAAAAATGTGGCTGCGAGCATCATGCCGAGTATTAGGGACGCGTAGAGCTTCCAGGATCGTATGATTCTCTTGAGCGCGTAAGACAGCATTGCTGGAGGGTCGCTTTTCCTCGTTGCAATGCCTATTCAGCCTTTCCGAGCTGTTTTTGGAAGAAACCTAGAACACTCGGAAAACTTCCGTTCCATTCTAATATACCGTACATCTCGGATGGCGAAGGTTGAGAGGGAATGCGCGCAGTCGTCAAACTTGGAGGGGCACTATTCCGCCGCGAACCCAACGTGACCGCCCTCAGAGATATGGGTAAGGTTCTAGGAGTGTTTGTCGAGGAGGGAAACCAGCTGGTGGTGGTCGCGGGGGGAGGAGAGAATGCTAGAATGTATATCGCGACGGCGAGAAAGCTTGGTGGAGACGAGTCAACATGCGATCTTCTCGGAATTCAGCTCACGAGAGCTAATGCGGAGTTACTGCGTCTAGCGATAGGTCTGACTGCATCCTCGAAGATTCCCACGACTTTGTCGGACCTGCCTCACCTTGCTGGATCCGGGAAGGCTGTGGTTATGGGTGGATTGCAACCGGGCCAGTCGACTAATGCTGTGGCTGCGCTTGCGGCTGAGATTACTCGAGCTGAGATTCTTGTTAATGGTACTGATGTGGACGGCGTTTATACGGAGGATCCGAAGAAGAACCCGAGAGCGAAGCTCATCCGATCTGTTCACGTGGACAAATTGTTGAACTGGGCTATGGGCGGGGAGGTCTTCGCAGGCCGATACGAGCTGCTGGATCCTCTCGCGATCAAGATAATGCAGAGGGCGAAGATTCCTACGCGTTTCGTGTCGCTAGGAGACCCGGGTAACATCATCGCAGCGCTCCAGGGGAAGGACATCGGCACTAGAGTGGTCTACTCCTAAGGTAGGTGACAGTGTTGAGATTGGTTGATCTGTTTCAGTCGAAGGCTCAAGTCCGGTTGGTAGAACATCTGCTTCAGAACAGACAGAAGGTGTTCAACCAGGCCGGCCTCGCCCGCGTCCTTGACGTATCACCCTCGACTGTTGCGAGGATAGCGGAGCCGTTGGTAAAGTCGAAGATCTTGCTATTTGAAAGATATGAGAAGGGGATGAAGATCTTCGCGTTTAACCCGGAAGAGCCTGCGGCGCGCAGCCTGGTTGAGTTCTATGAGAAGATAAGCGGGCTCTGATCAGGAGTACCTTACTACAGAGTATGAGAAAGTGCTGCCTCGGGAGGATAGCAGTGTTATCGTGTATGAGTTTCCTGTCGAGAACGTGAACGCGCCTCCAGTATTAATGCAGCTGCAAGCTGAAGATATCAGAAGCTGGGCCTGTCCCAGCGTCGTCGGGGTTATCGAAGGCTGGCCGGTCCAGGTGGATTTCGCGTACTGGCTGGAGTTCAAGTTTTTCACATAATAGCTTACGAGGGTGATCGGGGCGCTTCCAGTGTTTCTCAAGTATAGGGTGACGTTGTAGGTTGGGTTGTTGGGTCCGAAGCTGGAGAATTCGAGGCTGAGGGCTTCCTTCTGAAGGTTCGGTGGCTGGGTCAGAGCGCTGAATAGTCCGGTGGCGTATACGAATACCATGACTGAGGCGGCGACGACTATGACGACCATTAGGAGCGTAGCGAGGATGGTGTCGATTCCCTTCTTGTTCCTAACTAGCTTTCGAAACGTAGGCTTCTCGCACTCCTAGAGATGGGTCGGCAAGAATCATTGAGCGTGGGTATCATCAAATGCTTCTATCGTAACCTACCCCCGGCCAAGGGGGTAACAGGCAAGGAGATCTCAGCGCCAGACGGGTGGACCGCTTCAGGGACGCTGGGATGTGGCCCCGGTTCTGTCTGGTGGATAGGTTTCGGGGGTTGATTTCACGAAGGAAGAACCTCCGGGCTGTAACCGGTGAACGTGGATTCCTAGCGTTTTCACGAAGGGCGGCGCGCGGGAAAAAAGACCACCCCGGGGGGTCACATAATAGTTAGCAGAAAAAAATAGTTACAAGACAAGAATAGTTACGGAAAAAGAAACGTTGGAGAAGGTAGGGTGGCGAAGGTGCATTGCCGGCTATTCGTGAAAGGCCCAAATGGGCGCAGTAATAATGATTCAGGGTGGTCATTTCCCAGAATAACGGGCTAAGGCGAAGTGAATCAGATCCAGAGTAGTCGTAAGGATGCTTAGGGGCACCCAAACTCGGTACACGAGATAGACGTTTGCGAAAAGAAATAGAACCCGAAAGCGAAAGTAAGGAGGAGTAGAGCAATCCAGAATACGATTTTCAGCTTGTCCCTCCGAGTTCTTGGCCTCTCGGGCGGATTTGCATCCTCGTAGAGATGGTATGCCTCTTTGTAGAGGCGGGAGTCAACACGCGGGTCCTTTATCCGTCGTCGCAGCTGGGACGCCATTTTCCTCGGCAGAGTATTCGCCGGGAGCAACTTTTTCAGGAGAAATTGGAGTTGGGTCTTGAATTTGCGAGTCGTCACTGTGAGAAAGGATTCCCTCCCACATGAAGAATGAGGGCAACGTGAGGCATAGGCGTTTCGTATACTCCTGTGACCTCCCTTCGTCATGTTACACTCAGACCGGGATTGACTTTTCTATAGCCGCCCAGAAGATGCGGCCAACATCAGGTTGCTAGGGAGATCGGGCTACTTGTTTTCCCGAAGTCTTTTCTGGACTTGTGGGCTTTTCAGCTCTCGAAGGGCGTCTGAGGCAACCCACTTTGCAGTTCCCGACTCCATTTTCTGTATCTTCAGCCCGGTGGACACCGCGGCCTTGTTGAGTTTGAGATTTCGCTTTCCGATCTGTCTCAACGACCAGTTAACGGCCTTCTTGACAAAATTCCTCTTGTCACTGGCTCCATCGATTATGAGTGGGAGGAAGTCGAGGAAGACTTGGTCTTTCATGTTTTTGTCATGGACCGCAAGCTCCGCTATTAGGACGAATCCCGCCCGTTTCTCGTATTCCTCCTCCCGTTTGCACCATTCCTTAGCTTTCGCTAGGGCAAACGTGGTCTTGTCGAAGAGATTTCCGCAGCAGCCGTCCGCAACATCCCATGAGTCAAAATCTCGAACCCATTTCTCCATCTGGGCTATTGTCACCCGTCGGGGATCGTCGATCATGGTGGCTAGGAGTCTAGCATCATGCAACTCGCTCTCCCACAATTTCAGTGCTAGGTGATGATCATGTCCGAGCTCATGTGCTAGGGTCCGGAGCTTTGGAACAGACACCCCGAATGAATTGGTTGACCTTATTCCGAACCGGGCCATGCTTTCGACCGCTTTCGGGTCGCCGATCGATCTTAACCGATCAATGACATGTTTAGCTTCTAAAGCCGAGCTCATCCTCCCGCGGCCGCACTGGGTCCGGCTCTCGTGTAGAGGAAGACCAGCCAGAACCGAGACTTGGCCTTGCTGGACCTTTGGAAGCCGTTGTCGACCAGAAGCCTATCTAGGGAGCTCAGAGGATGCAGGTATAGCCGGAAGCCGGTTTTTCTCACCCTCTCAACCAGGTTGATCAGCCCTATTCCGATCCTCATCGCGGGCTTCATCAGTCCTTCGTCTCGGGGAATAACGAAACCCAATAACCCGGTTGAGGATGCGGAGGCAGTCTTCAGAAGAGCGTCTGCGTCAGGATAACAGCAGAGGACCTTGTCCATCACGACAATATCGGAGGGCAGGTGTCGAGTCGAAGCTGCATTTGCAACTTCAAATCTTGCTCTATCTTGAAGACCTGATTCCTTCGCGAACTCGTTGGCCTCATGGATCGCACTAGGCGAGAGGTCAACACCAGTGCAGGAAGATGCTCCTTGTCGCAGGGTCTCCAACGCGAAGAACCCTGTCCCGCAGCCGATGTCGAGGACGGTCTTTCCAACCAGACCACTCTCGGTTAGGAGACCGAGTAGCACTTCCGTACTAGCGGTTAGTCCCTTGGACTTGTATTTGCAACAGCGGTCATGTGCCAGCTCGTTAAATGTCTCTGCAATCTCGTTCGTCTGAACCGGGTCCGAGGTCATAGGCTAGTCGGAATCCTGCTTTGCGAACTTGCCCGTTACCATGAAGACAACATCTGCTTCTGGCGATACTGTTCTCAGAACTTCTCTGACCCGTTCCCTGACGTCTTCGGAATCTGATTCCAGATAGACCGTAAGCTGTCCTTTTGGGACGCCTATACCGCTGACTCCCGGCAGCTGCAGTATTTGCGAGGATACCTTCCGTTTGAGGGCTCTGGGGTCAGTAGGGGTCTTAGGAGGCGCCAACTATCTCGGGCTAGGACCGAGCACAATCTTTCACTTGAACCTATCCTGCAAGCTGGATTTGGAGCGCTGTTAGAACATCTGAGATGTGATTGGCGATTGTCGATTTGGGTGAGCCGCCGAAGAGCAGACCTGTCGCTCTGCCCAACCCCCTATCGACAATGAGCGAGCCCGAGTCCCCTGCGTCCGAGAACATCTGGCCCTGGTCGGGAGCGATCAGAATCTGCCCCTGAAAGGTCAACGTTCCAATATCATATTGTATATTCACATCTGCACTAATGTCGAGCACGGAGCCGGTCGTGTAGCCTGTCGTCCGGCCGACCTTGTGGACCTTCATTCCATCAGTAGCATCGATCGGTGTGGTGGTGGCGAGCTTGCCTACCTTCGGCAGTATCGTAGGGTCTGCGGGGATTGCCTTGTCGATCGCAGCTATCGCACAGTCGACGCTATTGTTTCCCTTGGGGGAGAGGGGGACGGTTTTTGATAGAGTTGCAACCTGGTCGGTCGCTTGGCTTCCCTTGTCGAGAAGAGCAGGTTGGAAGATCGCGGTTCCAGCTGGAAGCTTGTCCTCGTTAGCGAGCACATGGTTGTTGCTGAGGATGTATTGGGCGCCTCCACTCTTTACAATCGCTCCTAGAGTTCCCGCTTCAACCATGTTTCCGATTGGGGGAGGGCCGATAGATGTTCCCGGTCTGATGGGCCGGTAGCGGTCTCGAGGAGTGGTTGGTGCTGGCGGCATGGTGAAGGCTCGGAACCGGCCTGTCTCAACGACGTCCGTTGGAACTCCTCGTATTGCCGTGGGCACTAGTTGTGGCTGGGGAATCTGTGCTTTGGGAAATTTCCTGTTTACGTAGATTCGAACCGCGTCCGTTGCTGTCGGCTGTCCGCCTTTGATCTTCTTACCTATTCCTACTCCGACAATATTCAGGTCGAGCTGGTAGGAAACTGCTCTGGTCGAATAGGCGGCTCTAGCGCTGATGGTCAAGAAGCGGGTAGCGGCCTCTTTTTTCGCAAATGCTAGTTGTGGAGGGATGTTTTCGCGGTTCATCAAAATCGGAAAACGGGCTTTCTGCTGATTAAGACTTCGTTTACATCTGGCAATCTAGTCAGTCGAATCTGGTCAGGGTTTCAGCGAGCGGCATCGAAAATGCAATCGGGTTGATGTTTTTCCGGACAATTGGCGAGTTACACGAAAATGTGAATCCGAGGGTTCCCAAGGGGCATTTCTTGTCGCCGAGAGTGTAAACTTTGTCGGGGAAGGAGTCTATCCCTCGTCTACTATCTAACAACGTGAGCATTCAGTTCGCATTACCGGTAATATAGTGTCGAGGGCGACGCTCCAAAAGTTCGCAGGCACCGATCATTTTCGACTTACGAGCAGTTCCCGACCATGATCCTAAGCTTCGCGAACAACAAAGGAGGAACCGGCAAGACCACAACCGCCGTCAACCTCGCCGCCGCACTGGCACAGCTGGGAAGAAGAGTTCTGCTCGTGGACCTTGATCCGCAGGGAAGCGCTACGGTCAGCCTTGGCTTCCAGAAATCCAAACTTCTCTACACAGTCTACGATGCGCTTGCTCAGTCGCGAAAGATCGAAGAAGTAATGCTTGGAACCAAGGTCGAGAATCTCACACTTGTCCCCAGCAATCTAGACCTTGCCGGAGCAGAGGTCGAGCTATCCTCTATTCCAGGCCGCGAATTCGTACTAAGAGAGGCTCTGTCGGTTGCGAGGCGGAAGTACGACGCGATCCTGATCGATTGTCCACCAAACATCGGGATCCTTACTGTTAACGCGATCGTCGCCTGCGACCTGATGGTCGTGCCGGTACAATCCGAATTCTTGTCAATGGACGGTCTGCCGACATTGCTGAAGTTCATGCGAATTGTAAAATCCCGTGCGAAGACCGATTTCGACTATCGAATACTGCTCACGCTCTATGACAAGAGAACAGGACTGTCGAAGAAAATTGTCCAACAACTCAGAACCTCGTTCGGAGAACACATACTCAAAATCGTCATCCCACGATCTATTCGGATGGCGGAGGCCCCCAGCAAAGGAATACCAGGCATCATCTACAGCCCCAGAAACGCGGCCTCGGAAGAATACCGGCATCTCACAAAGGAACTGTTGGAAGGCTCTCTTGCAGACACCGTTCTAACCAAGCTTGGATCCGCAGCGGACTGAACCATCTTTGGCCAACGGGGTTAACGGTGTTAAGAGAAAGCGGCGGCCAGCCCAGAAGGGCGTTCAGGCGGTATTCACTCCTGACGCCGGTTGGAAGGGACGAGCCCAGGTTGCACTTGGGCTCATCGCGATTGGGGTCGGCACCGTTGCTTGGGTCTATTCTACGCGCGGTCTCAGAGGATTGGGACTGGGCGGTCAGACCACATGGTACTCTTCTGTGTCGGCTTTTCTCCTCCCGGTCTCCATACCTCTTTTGATAGGTGGAGTAGGCCTTTGTACCTACTACCTTGCAATGAGGAGAACTTGGCGGGCAAGCAGTCGGATTGAGTCGGCTTTGTACGAACTCGAGGTGCTGGTTGGGCAAAAGAGCACTTCGCCAGAATCTCCGGCTGTCGTCGGAGTTGTTATGGAGGCGAAGCGGGCCGGAAGAAAGTCGTTCAGTTTGCCATCGAAGGCTCTATCGATTGCGTTTGTCGAAGCCATTGTAATGATCATGATCTACGGTGGCCTTGTGCGAGAGTATAGCTCGAATGTGAATATGCAGAACTGGGTCCGAGCGAATTTTGCTCTGGGGGGTTACTTTCTCAACTACTATGGAATGCTGATCCTCGCCGGGCTCTTAGGGGTCGCAATATTCCGACTCATACCGAGAAGATTTCAATCAAGGAAACTCCAAGGCTAGTTCCAGCGCCTGGCGAAGAAACAGCGATAGGGTCGTGATTGTCTATCACATGGCATTCCGCCCCATGCCAAGAATAGCCTACTAAGCCACGATCTTGGCTGGAAGAATCTTCTGGAAAATCTCTAACGCATCCGTGGCGTATTCTCGGAGGATTGTCTCCCTAGTCTGGGTTTGTCTTCTTGGCTTGAAATACGCGCCCAAGGGCACCATGTAGAACTTAATCATGCTCTCAGAGTTCGGGCTCTCCCGATAGTTCATTTCAAAGTCGTATACCTGAAATTCCTCTCGTTGCATTCTCATCGTTAGCCGGACGAAAAAATCGTACTTTCGGGTTTTCTGCTCCTCTTTCTTCACTGCTAGCGAGATAACTGCTTCATGGGGGACCATGATGTTTGTGCTATCAGCGGTAAGTGATTCCACGCTGGTTTGTTCGTAGTCTTCGAGAGTCTTCGGTACTACATCGGTGATTAGCGCAGTTCCATAGCTGATCTCGCGACGCAGCCAAAAGTTGCCTCTCGTCTTTTTCTGACGGATGAAGATCGACCGGCGATCGGTTACGAGAATAGCGTACTCTTTCGGATGTTCTTGGTCTGGCACGATGACCCTGTGAATCAGGGCCAGCCTCCTTTCAGGTACCGTGCTAGTCATATTCCTCAAGGCAATTTTCTCCAGTCATGTTGTTAGCTCTAACCCAAGCGATCAGGGATGATTCCAGCCATTCTAGAACGGAATGGGCAGATTTGCGCTTACGACGGAACCCCAGGAAGACTCCAAGAAACTAGTTGGCCGTAAGGGCAACCAATTCTGAGCAATCCAGATGACGACCAAGAAATAGACACGAGTCAAGACGTCAGCAAGGGTATCCCGTGTCATACTCCCTTTACTAATATGGGATCAACTTCTGCTCGCGTGTCGTCTGGAATAAACCTGGTACCTTCTTGCATCGCGCAAGGTGAGGAAGGTGTACAATAGCCATGCGCTCAGCGCAACGGCGCCGACAAGGTTGAGCCCGATTGTGAACAATATCAAAGCTGGTTCCAACACTGCAAAGAGTGTGCCAATGACCCAGAGTATTGCTCCTATTTGCATACTTGCATGTTTCTCGGCACTGCTCATTTTCAAGACGCCAATTCGGTAGCAGAATAGTATGCACAAGCTGAATGAAAGAATGGTCAGCACTATTATCGTCAAAGTGATCTGGAACAGAACTGGGTCGATCTGCCCTGAGGAATAGCGAGGGTAGAGGAAAAAGAGGAGGAAGGTAAAGACTGCTATAGTCGACCCGAGAACAGTCCCGGCCCGATTCACGTTCGCAGCCGCGAGGTCAAGGTCTAACCATAGATCTTCCTTAGTATCTGACACCAGCCGTGGCCCCTGATTCGGATCTGCTCAAAACAGTCCGCCGACTATTTAGACCCTCAAGAAAGCCGCGATCTTGGAGATGAGACCTACTCGAGACTGGCGTTCCTAAACTAGGTCAGCTTGTTTCCGCAGTTCTTGCAGTACCTAGCCTCAGTCGGGTTCAATGTTCCGCATGATACGCATGAGGCTGAGGTCAACAAGGCGCCGCACTTGATACAATGTTTTGCGCCTGCTATGAGTGGGGCGCTGCATCTTGAGCACTTACCGATGTTCGGAGATTCTTCAGGGGGTTTCGCCGGTGCGAGCGCACTTGGCGAGAACACGTCCGACAGGATTACGACGTCTCCGACAGTTGCGATTTTCTCGTGTCCGAGTTCAAATTCGCGCGGTAGATCTCTCTCGTCTAGTAGGGTTTTGAATTGTTCCTTGTCAACAGAGAGGACGAATGATTTGACATCGCCGGTATCGTTTGAGATGGCTTTGCGGACCCGGCCGACGATCATGCCATGGGAATCTATTACCTGAAGGCCATTAAGGGCCTCGATTCTAGCGTGTGCGTCTTTGACGAGTGTTGGCTCCGTGGGACGGTCGACGTATTTCTCGCAGGCGTAACAGTACCATCGCTTCTGGTGCGTCTTTGTTCGGATGAATGTGAGGGATTGACTGCAGTCTGGGCATCGTGCCTTGGGTTCTTCCTCGAACATGGTGGGTATACCGGATTTCAAGAAATAGTCTTGCCGGAAATTGCCAATATGACCATTTTACATAGTTAACATCTTCGCCAAGACCGCGGATTATTCCCCGCACGTGTCAAGATTGCGAGAGAGGACGATAACACGATTCCAGAAAGGGGTTTTGACTCATTTCAGTCAATCCCTGAGCGTTTCTATAGTCTTGTTTTCAATCGGGACAAGGGTTTACCAAACTACTCTATTTACGCAAAAAAGTAGTCTCCGGGATCTTTGCATGCCCTTTCTGCCGGCCCAGGCAAACTAGCGAATCATAAGCTGAGAGGACTGTTAGGCGTTAATACTCTGCGGCCCCGACGTCCTAGGTGAGATCTTGAAGAAAAGCGTTAGGCAGTTGCTCAGGAAAATTTACGGTGGTCGGGCTGATGTTCATCTGGACCTTTACGGATTATCGAACCAGCATCGACGTAAGCACGGGCGGGATTGCGACATGTTCCCTAGCGACCCATTACAGGCGCCTCTGTGGGCAGTGCTCGCGTCATTAACACACGCCCGGCGGATAATGGAGGTTGGTTGTGGTCATGGATACACTGCCGCTGTGATGGCTTCCGCGGTGGGACCCGATTGTCGTGTGGATACAATTGAAGAAGACCCTGATCATGCGAGTCTCGCTGAGCAGTCTTTCGAGCAACGAGGACTCTCCGCGCGCATCCGCGTTCTCCGAGGACGCGGACAAAGCGTCCTTCCCAGGCTAAAGGGCTGGTATGACATAGTGTTTCTGGACGGTGACTGGCGCGAATATCCCGGATACATTCCGTATCTTCGCCGTCTCACGCGTCCCGGCAGCATTGTTGTAACCGCGAATCTCAACCCACTCTTTGGCGGCTGGGGCGGAAGGCTGCCAGGAAAGCAAGCAATACAAACCTACCTGACACGCCTTGCGAGAGATCCGCACTTCCGCACATATGTGGTTCCTGGCGAATGGCACTCAATCAGTGTCCGAGTGTAGAGTGCGAAATATAACTTGTCGCATAGACAATAGCAGATGGGTGATACGGCTCAAGCTAGATTAGTTTTGGCTGCCCTGTCTAAGTCCTTGTCAGCGACTTAACGAACCCGATAGCTTTGGGTCTCGAATGCATCCAGTTGGCTCATCATTTTGTGGAGGAAGTTCTTGAGATCTACGAGGACTGGAATGGCAAGGATGGGCGTGCCGCCGAAGCTTCATGAACTCATGATGGTCCTTCAGATCGAGGTTTCCGATCGCTACAAATGAATCCTGCGTTCTGTTCGTCAAGCAGTGTCGAATAGCCCTGTTGGGGTTCCGATAGCTAGCGAGCCCACAATTTGCTTCTTTTCTAGGGTGAACTCAAGAGTTCTTCGAGACCAGGGTGGGGTTGGCGTGCGATGAAGATGTTGCGAGCTGACTCCATGACCCAGCATTTTCGCAAATGCTTCCCTCCGAGTCCAGAGTCGATAGAAAACGCGAACACGTTTGTTCGGGGACGAGCATCGGACTTGTTCGTTATCCTCCTGATCCAGACAAGCCTGACTTATTGCTAGGACGTTCAGATCTGGATTCACAACTTCAATGTCGACACCAACATCGCAGCCTATGGCTGTAGCAATGCACAGGAAGTTTTCCGAGTGGGAGACGTTGAACCCCAATAATCTTCGTGAAGGTAGATGGTCTGAAGCCTCCGGCAAGCTCAACCAAGGTTTACTACACTTGTCAACGAGCAATTCCAGGCCTCCTGGGGCGATGCCCGTTAAGTGGCTGAGTACGAGACGCCTGAATACATGGCTGGCTAGGTATCGCCTGCGGTGAAGTGGATTTTTCAGACGGGCGGCTCTGACATGCTCGCTCGTGGAGAGCCATGAGAGCTGTGGTCTTTCAGCCTGTTGTTCGTCTAGGTCTGCGAACCAAAGGCGAACATTCCCGTCGCCACTGAAGGCCCCATCCGCCCGGTGATGAACGATAAGATCAGTGACCGACTCTATCATAGTCAATGTCAATCGCTCCTCCTAGCCGGTATTCCAACCCAGGCCGTTCGAGGGGGGAGAGTTTCGCCCTTCATCAACAGGCTGAGCGAATCGAGGTGGGAGTGGTCTTCCATTCTGCTGTCGTAGAGGACGATGGAGTAGGCTCCAATATCGCAGTAGTTCCCGATCGTCAGAGTGCTCGCCTTCAAGACGCGGTCTTCGAACAGATGCGTTTGGAGAACAGAGTCCTGGTTGATGGAACAGTGGTCTCCGATCGTGACGAGGTCGAACTCGATCAGCCCTGTTGTGTGAAGGTAGACTCCTTTGCCGACCCTTGCGCCCAGCAAGCGGAAATAGAGTGGGAGCAGCGGGGTGCCCTGAATTGCGTCGAGGGATAGTGGTGTGGCTAGGAACTCGTATAGCGCATTGACGGCCTCAAGCCGCCATACGTAGGTAGTGTAGAGCGGATACGTGAACGGCCGGAAACGTCCCATAACAAGCCACTTCGCTACCACAACAGCTAGCGCAATAATCGTGCAGGCAGCGCCATAAGTCACCGGTAGAAGCAGCAGGGCCTTGGCGAGTCCCAGACGACTCATTAGGGCGAAAGTTGCCATAACAACAGTGGTTGTGACGAGGATGAAGCCGGCTGACGGGAGGGTCACGCGGAACGCCTCTACAACGGCGCGGACGAGACGTGCTCGAAGGGTTGGCTTGTAGGTTCGGTTCTCCGAGAAAATTGCACTGGGCTCCCGGCGTGGAAGTTCGACTGGTGGGTTGCCGAGCCAAGAGCCGCCGGCCTTCAATGTCTGGATGGGATCTTGGGGTGGAAGTGTCAGAACGCCGAGGAGCGAGTTCTCCCCGATCGTCGTGCCTGCCGGGACGACCGCGCTATTGCCGACGAACGTGCGCTTGCCGATCTTGGTGGGTGCTATAGTCATCCAGCCGTTTTCGACCCTAGACGGTCCTAGGTCGACCTCGTCCGCTATTGTAGCGCCCTCCTCGATCGTTAGCAGGTCTGGCGTGGGAGTCGTGGCGGTCGAGAGTTCTACGTTGCGGCCTAGCTTCGCTCCTAGCGCCTTGAACCAGGGCGCGAGGTAAAGGGTGGCGCGTAGCTGAGCCGTTAGATCAAGACTCAAAGAGTAGAGCTGCTCAACTAGCCAGCTGCGGATGTAGAATGAGCCGTGGACCCGGTAGGTTCCCGGTTTGACCCGCTGGACTAGGAGCCACTTGACAACCACCACCTCAAGCATGACGAGGATGGTGAATGTGGCGCCGACCAGTGGAACAGCCGCCAAGTAGTAGAATGGATGAGCCAGAGGGCTCAAGCGGACGAGGACCAGAACTCCGGGGAGAATGGCTGCGAGAAGGAGAACGGGCAAGACAAGAACCAGTGCGAAATAGATTACTGGGGTCAGGGCGCGTCGAAGTATGCCTGATCGAGGTCGCTCACTGCGCCAGGCATTCGGGTTAGAGGTTTTGCGCGCGGGGGAACCAGTCCAGGTCTCCCCGGTGGGGATGTGCGCGCCAGGCTGGAGTAGGGAGAGGTCCCCGAGTCGGGCGTCGTCTTCCATCTCCGTCTCTTCAGATAGAACGCTACGTGTTCCCACGAAACAGTTCCGTCCGATACGGATTGGTCCGATGATTAGCTGGGCTTGTTTGACCGTGTAGCCGAGGAGAGACGCGTCGTCATCGATACATGACCCGTCGCCTATGGTAACTTGGTCGAAGGCGGCGATGTTTTCGGTCGCGAGCTGGACATCACTTCCAATGTGGGCACCGAAAAGTCGATAGACGAATGGGAGAAGCGGTGTCCCTTCGAGATAGTTGAGGGGGATGGAGTTGACGAGTGCTTGCACAAACCACCAGCGGGCGTAGTACGAACCCCATAATGGGAAGCGGCCTGCTTTGACGTGACCGATAATGATCCATTTGGCTGCGATTGCCGCAAAGAGAAGAATAGGAAAGATGATGATCGTGCTGGCCGCTGCCCACGCAATAGATCCGAGGATCGAGTGTCCGCTTAGTTGGAGATAGTCTCAGCCTCGCCTAGCCTGTTGTCTAGAGTCGTCTCTGTTCTGGAGACTGTTCTTGAAAGTGATGACTTGACGAGCTTGGCGGCGAGGGTTGAGATTGTCGGGTTCTCGTAGACATCAGCCACCGAGACATGGGAGTAAAGGGGGTCTTTTCGAAGCTCGGAAACCATCCGTGCAGCGAGGAGAGAGTGGCCTCCGAGATCGAGGAAAAAGTCATCTTCGACAGAAACGGGCTGGGGCTGAAAGAGGGTGTTCCAGGCGTCCAAGATTCGACTTTCAGTCTCGTTTCGGGGAAGTTTGAGATCAGAGCTGTTGAGCGAAAGCGAAGTTGGCTTAGGGAGGGACGCGCGATCCAGCTTGCCGCTGGGAAGCCTGGGCAGAGCCGTGACGGTCTCGATGAGCGCTGGAACCATGTAAGCTGGCAAACGGTCACGAAGGTGTAGTCGGAGACGATCCGGGTCTATGCTAGCCCAGTCTCTGGGAACAACGTAACCGACGAGTTGCTTGAGACCCGGGATATCTTCATGGACCGCGCAGGCGGCCGATAGAACGCTCGCTTCCTCCATGAGCACGGATTCTATCTCGGCTAGTTCTATCCGGAAGCCACGAAGTTTCACCTGGCTGTCACTGCGGCCGAGGAATTCGAGGTTCCCCTCAGAGTCAAATCGGCCAAGGTCGCCTGTTCGGTAGAGTCGCGTTTCGACCTCGTCTTTCTGCACATACGGATCCTGAATGAATCGCGCCATAGTTTCCTTAGGTCGTCCAACGTATCCGCGCGCCACTCCGATCCCGCCGATGCAGATCTCGCCGGTCGCGCCCTCAGGTACCGGATGGAGGGTCTCGTCGAGAATGCGGACGCGATACCAAGGTAGAGGTCGTCCGATTGTTACCGGTCTTCCAGGTGTGAGGTCTGAGTATGTTGCAGTGACAGTAGTCTCGGTGGGACCATACGTGTTGACTAAACGCCGACCAGGACGAGCCCAGCGCGTGACTAGGTTTTCAGGGCACACTTCTCCGCCGAGAATGACAAGGTGAAGCGTGGGGATCTCCTCCTCAAGCATGCTGAGGAGGGTTGGGACGCACGAAATCACAGTTACCTGGTTTTCTACTAGGAATTTTGAGAGGTCAGGGCCTCCATGAGCTAGTTCGCGGGTCACAGGGACGAGACATGCACCGGCCTGGAAGGCGAGCCAGATCTCTTCAACGGAGAGGTCAAAGGATAGTGAGGCAATCTGGCTGACCCGATCTTCGGGCGTAACGCGAAAGATTGCGGCCTCTGCCTCGACTAGGTTGCAGACGCTACGGTGCCCGACCAGGACACCTTTCGGTTGACCAGTCGAGCCTGAGGTATAGATGACATAGCAGAGGTCGTCGGATCCCACTCTGACCACATCGATTGGGAGGCGTGAAGAAGTTTCCGAGCTGATGGCGTCAGCATCCATGTCGACCGCGGTGATTCTTCCGTGAAATTCCCGATGATGCGAGGCTAGAGTGGCCGTGGTGAGGAGCGTCTCAGCGTGAGAGTCACTGAGAATGTAGGAGATCCGGTCCGCCGGATATTCCGGGTCCAAAGGCAGGTAGGCTGCCCCGGCTTTTAGAGTGCCCAGAATCGCTACGTATGCGTCAAGTGATCGGGAGAGAAGTATTGCGACAAGAGAGCCGCGACCTACCCCATGGTTATAGAGGTATCGGGCTAGACGATTGGCCCGTTGCTCAATCTCAGCGTAAGTTATCCTTCTGCCTTCGACTATTATGGCAATTGCTTCGGGGCGCGCGTCAACTTGCGCTTCGAAGAACTCGTGGAGTAAGTTGAGTCGGCCGGTTTCTTCTGGGGGCCTGATTCTTCGAAGCATCTTTCTCCCTCGACCATTCTACCAAAGGTTTGAACTTTGTCCATCTCGGTATATCTTCGGATATTCGAGGACAGCCTGTGCGCCTGGTGTCTGGACTAGTCTTCCCATATTTGCGATATAAATCAACGGATTTTAAACGCCCACAAACAGTTACAATCACGACCGAGAAATCTGCTACTCCTACCCCAGACTGGATCGGTTGTGATGCGATGCTAATCCAGCTAAAGGGCCTTAACGTATTCTGAAGTGATGTCAGCCGGTCGTGCTACGCCGGCAAGCCTCATCACATTTGCCAGCTCCGCTCTCAAATGTTCCAGTACCGCAGCAACTCCATCTGCTCCGTAAAGCGCGAGACCCCATAACACTGGTCTCCCCACGCCAACCGCTTCGGCGCCTAACGCCAGTGCCTTGAAGACGTCGGTTCCTCTACGGATTCCGCTGTCGAATAGCACTCTCGTTTTCCCTCTGACTCTATCGACGATCGGTAGCAAAGCTGCGATCGCTCCCAAACCGGTATCGAGTTGCCTCCCCCCATGGTTCGAGACAATGATCGCGGAGACCTTGCGCCTGGCCGCTTCCTCCGCGTCATCAGGCGAGACAATGCCCTTGATCAAAACAGGGAGAGAAGTATGCTTTCGGGTCCACTCGTAGTCGTCCCAGCTAAGATCGTCTTTGATACCCGCTGTAAGAGACTGAAGACCTCGCGTTGCAGCTATGAATCGCTCGGATTGAACATTATGCCGGTTAAGGTCTTTAGGTAACGAGAAGCTGTTCCTGACATTGCGATCCCGGATCCCTAACACGGGCAGGTCGACTGTCAGAACGACCGCGGAGTAACCGGCTGTCTCGGCTCGCTGTAGCAGTTGTTTGTTTACTTCAGGTTCCTTATTGAAGTATAGTTGAAACCATCGTGGGCTTTCCTTGATCGATGTTGCCACTTCCTCCATCGTCTTATTGGAGCCGGTGGGAGTTACGAAGAGCGTGCCTGCCTTCTTCGCACCCTGCGCACTTCCAACTTCGGCCAAAGAATGGACAACGCCATGGTTTGCCATTGGAGTAACGTAAATCGGCATAGACAGTCGCTGCCCTAGAAGATCGGTTGATGTGTCGACCTTCTTGATCCCTGTCAGGACCCGAGGCATGATCGTAATCTTCTGAAAGGCTTCTCGATTAGCCCTCAGGGTCAGCTCAGAGCCCGCGCCGCCGGCCACAAAATCGTAGCTGGCCTGGTCGAGCTGCTGCTTTGCTTGCTGCTCTAATTCGTCAAGGTTGACAATGTCGGGTCTTGTTCCAGTCATTGTTTGAATCAGTTCGGCTCACCGATCGATTCCGGCTCGTAGGTATGTATGTTCTACCATCTCTCACAAAGCTCTGGCTAGTATCCTTCGATTTCGCGTTTCATTCGGGCCAGGAGATCGATCGCATTGTCCGCGTAACTCCCTATCCACCGGTCATGGAGTTCTCTAATGGGGAGCGGATTGATGTAATTCCAGCGAAGACGCCCCTCTCGCTTCACGATAACGAGATCCGCCTTTTCGAGAACGTTCAGGTGTTGCATCACAGTGCACCGATCCAATTGCTGGAAGTGCTCGATCAATTCTCCAGTTGTTCTTGATCTCTCTTTGAGCAGGTCGAGTATTTCGCGTCGTCGAGAGTCGCCAAGGGCTTTGAAGATTAGATCGTACTTGTCTTCCTTTGTCAAGATACCATCTCTGGAGATTTGTTCAGGTCGACGTTTACAGTCGATACCTTAGGTGAGCAAAGTGTTATAAATATATAACATATAGCGGATCGGGTGGGAGAATGCAAAAATATGGATCTAAGTTTCACTGTTCAGACGAAAATCCAGAAACCAGTAAACGAGGTCTTTGACGCCGTCCACAATCCGAAGAAGCTTAGCGGCTACTTCACGTCTGGCGGATCCGACGGACCCCTAGATGAAGGAAAAACCGTGTTATGGAAATTCAATGATGTTGGGGACAAGATTGTGTCGGCACCGGTGAAGGTACAGAAGGTTGTGCGGAACAGGCTGATTCGATTCTCATGGGAGGCTAGCGAAGGTCTTTTTGACCCGAAAACCGGATCAATACCAGAATCTGGTGGATACGATACTGTTGTCGAGATGAGTTTCGAACCTTTGAACGCGAACGAGACACTTGTGAAGATTGTCGAGGGGAAATGGCGATCCACAGAGGGCGGCCTGCAAGGCTCGTACGGGAACTGTCAGGGCTGGACTCACATGGGCCTCTGCCTGAAAGCTTACCTGGAACACGGAATAAATTTGCGGAAGGGATCGTTCTAGCAACGAAAATCAAGCTAACGAGTGATTTGTAGAGGATCGGGATAACGCTCTAAGTTCTATACGACGGTCCTGAGTTTTGTCAAGAACTCCGATTTTCCAGTAGAGATTGTCCATCTCAAGACTTATCCTCCAACATTGGTATCTTCTTTCCGCGTAGACGATTAAGTATTCCCGGTTTCTGTATCAACTTAATCCTCTCGTTTTGAAGGATAATATTAGTTGAGGCAATTGTCAACTGCATCTTCAATCCATATCCTATGTCCTGCCAACCCTCTGATGCGAGAATAACACCCGTTCTGTCCCAACTTGGTCTTTCAGTCAAGGCAATATGAACTATCAGTTCATTCCCTTTTCTTTCAACTTTTATGGTGTGTGGTATTCCCCTCAAGTCATAGTCACCAATGGCTAGACCGACATTCAGGGGATATATGGACAACATTCAGATCAAGACTGGTAAGGCCGCACAAGACTTCTGGAAACTTGCCAGCAAGAAAGGTTTTGTCAAGCGCGGCAAGGCTGCGTCAAAGCATTCCGAGATGCTGAAGTGGCTCAAATCAAAAGAGATCGGGTTAGGGCATGTGCATGCAAACTTCATCATACTATATCTGCGATTGCATGCAAATAACCCGGAACTTAGCACTCAGTCGAGAAAATGGGCTCGTAGCACCGGGTATACGGATTACGAGAAATAAGATATGAGTAGTGTCGAACACTAGCTCGAAGATCCACCGGTGAGCGAGAATGGTACCCGCTAAGAAACTCGAGACAATAGACGAATACATCGGGTCCTTCCCAGAAAACGTACAGCGCATTTTGGAGAAGCTGAGGGCTACAGTACGGGAGGCAGCGCCTGAAGAGCTTGAGTCGATAAGCTATGATATGCCTACGTTCAAACTAAACGGGGAGAGATTGGTATATTTCAGCGCCTGGAAAAATCATATCGGATTCTACTCAATACCTGAGGGCAATGAAGCTTTCAGAAAGGAACTGTCGCGTTATGCCGGAGAGAAAGGCTCCCTGCGGTTCCCGATGGACAAGCCAATCCCATACGATCTCGTGAAGAAAATCGTCATGTTCGGAATGAGGGAAATTCAACAGAAAAGGAAATAACCAGATTTTACTCCTTGACTGGAACTAACGACAGCTCTGTCAGTCTCAAGGGTTCATCTATTTCTTCTAGTCATATGGAATTGACTCTACCGTGGATATCTACCTAGTGGATGGCACCTACGAACTGTTCCGTCACTTCTACGCAATGCCCACCCACGCCAACGATAGAGGCGAGGAGGTTGCGGCAACCCGTGGGGTGCTCAACAGCGTAGCGGGAATGCTCGAATCCGGAATAACTCACATAGGGGTTGCGACGGACCATGTCATCGAATCATTCCGGAACAACCTCTGGCCTGGATACAAGACGAGCGAAGGGGTTGATCCACGACTCATGTCACAATTCCCCTTGCTCGAAGAAGCACTGCAGGCAATGGGAGTAAAGGTCTGGCCAATGGTCGAACTGGAGGCCGATGACGCTCTCGCCGGAGCAGCCGCCTCTCTGAGTAAACTTGCGAAGGTCGGCCGAATCTACATCTGCACCCCAGACAAAGACTTGGCCCAGTGCGTTCGGAACGACAGTGTTGTTCAGCTGGATCGTCGTTCACGAACTGTTCGCAACGAGGCAGGCGTGAAAGAGAAGTTTGGCGTCCCGCCAAGTTCTATACCTGATTATCTTGCCCTAGTAGGTGATGACGCGGACGGATACCCCGGTCTGGAAGGCTGGGGAGAGAAATCAACAGCCTCTGTTCTTGGAGTCTACAAGCATCTAGAAGCGATTCCGCCGAAGGCAGAAAACTGGAAGTTACAGCCACGTGCGGCCAGTCGCTTAGCAGGAGTCCTAGAAACCAATTTCAAACTCGCACTTATGTTTCGCAACCTCGCAACTCTCCGAACAAAAGAACCAGACTTGGATTCACCAGACGAAGTTTGGTGGAACCGGCCGAGCCCGGTCTTCCCAACGGTCTGCAAACGACTCGATGATGCTCATCTGAATGATCGTGTGGCCAAGATATTTTCCTCCAGAAAACCAAAATCCAAGACTAGGAGATCCAAGCATGGAAGAAAATAGCCGAGCGAACAGCTGGATGGCTGTCCGATTGATTTCCCAAAAAAATAGGGAGGTTTAGGCTCCTAGAACTAGTTGCTGAAGGACGCTGTTTGAACTGTTTCTGGAACAACTGCTCCAGCGTTGTTGATGGCGACACAGGTGGTTGTCCCGGAGACACTGCTTGATGAGCATCCGGTGGGATACGAGATCATAGTGCCTGTTGTGGTACCAACAATGTTGTAGGTGATGCTGAAGAGCAGTCCCGTTGTAGGTGCCGTGGTGGAGCTGCTTGTCGAGACTATCGCTTCGTCCGTGCCAGGGCTGGACTGACAGGAACCTCCCATGAAGAAGCCGTTGATGCATACGGCTGTAAACACGGGGCTTGAAAGAACGCTTCCTGTGAGGCTAATGGCGGCACCGTTGAGGATAGTGGGGTCAGCCTGGACCCTTATGTCGAAGGCATTGAACGCATCCGACGCTTGAATGGTCACGTCAACCGTAAGCTGGCTGTTCACGGCTCCAGAGAACGTGGGAGGTGCGGAAGGGCAGGAGCTAGAGGTTGCGGCCAGGCAAACTAGTCCAGCGGGCGAATTCCTGAAGGCCGCAGTCACCACATTCTCAGGGTCCGTCTTTCGTCCGTCGGTTATGTTGACGCAGGTGGTCGTTCCAGCTACGCTACTCGGGGTGCATCCTGATTGGAATCCGATGGTGCTACCAAATGTTTGTCCAGATATCCTATAGCTTACGGTGAACAGTAGTCCTGTCACTGGGCCACGGATCTTGGTCCCTACTATGGCGACATGGACAATGCCGGGGCCGTCTTGCGGGGAACACGAGGTTGCTGTACCGGTAACTCTTGTTCCGTTGATGCATACAATAGTTATTGAGCCCCCACCTTGGATTGCGCCGCCTATCCCGGAAATTCCGGCACCAACGGGTGCGAGAATCGAGTTATCCGTCTTGACAAAGACGTCAAAACCGTTGAGAGTAGCCGAGTTTTGTAGGTCGACCCCAACTGTCAGTGACCCACCCGTGGACCCTGTGAAGACTGTTCCTGTTGGGCATGAGCCTGAGCCTTGGGGGGCTATGCACACTGTTCCTGTGGAGGACGAGCCATACGCGTCAGCCAACCCTAGTGGTATCCCGAAGAGAGCGGCAACAGTTAGTATAAGAATCGGTATTGCTACGGATCTTTTGTCGGTCAAAAGATTCACCATATTTTTCGAGAAAAACTTGACCCACTGAACTGATAAGGCTTTGGGTACACCGACCACCAATTATCCTCGATTACATGATGAGCCACAAGATCGATGCATACAACGACGTTCAAGCCCCCGGGGTAGAACACCCAAAGCCAACCTCTGGAGACAGATGGCGGGATCCATTGGCGCTACACGAGACGAGATTAGAGAGGCCCTCTAAGCACTGGCGAAACCGCACAATATTCACCCGACGCCAAGAGATGAAGAGGACAATAAGACACAGATCCTTACAGAGATCTTCGTCGAGAAGGTTAGAGACCTTCTCAAAAGTGGCCCTCCTGAAAATCCACTAGGCTAAACTGGTGGGCCCGCCCGAATTCGGCCTCCGGCGTTAATATTGACCTGACACAAACTTCTCTTTTCGTTGATCTGAGAGCCCTAGTTCCTGAACGACTCCTTCGAGGAATCGCGAACTACCTCGACCCTTGGATTTACGGATGCTGTTGAGAAGTTGGTATCACCGTTTGTAAAAGTGAATGCTGCAACTGGAGGAAGGAGTCGGCCCCTCGGGGTCCCCAACCTCATAGCTTCCTCGTCAGAAAATAACATGCCCAGATAAGCGGTGAAACGGATCTAAGCGAAGGTTCTGTGTTGGGTTATCCACCGTACTCGAACGGGGAACCATCCCTTCGCTTGGCGAAGTATCCCTTCCTCCAGGCGAAAGCAACAACCCCGAATGTTCCAACAGTTCCAACGATAGCGGTGCCCGTGGCGATGTTATGGCTGTTGGCCTGAAGCCATGTTGGTTTTACTTCAAAGCTCCCGAGAGCTGAGGCACTGGCGCCGTTTTGCTGGGTGGTCGCGATTAGAGCATAAGTTCCTAGAGAGTTTGTACTCGGCACGTTGTATGATGCTCTGTACATGCCCGTCGAGACAGATTGGAGTATCAGGCTTCTACTTGTTCCGTTAGGAAATAGGATGGACAAGCTGATTGTTCCTGCAGGCATTGGACTACCGTTCATCGTAGAGAGAACGTAGATTGTTGCAGTGTCCCCAGGGAAGTAGATCGAGCCCACGCTGACAGTAAGCGACATAGTGGCCTGACCTGGGACGACGGTAAAGGCCGTCGATGCTTCCACCGGGATTGGGTACAGCTCTGCGTACGCATGGATCTGGTGCGGCCCAACCTGGGACAGGGGGACGTTGAACACGAAATCGAATGCACCTGTGTTGCCTAGAGTTTCGAACCCAAGGAACTGATCATCGAAGGTCACTTCGACAGTAACAGAGATCTGGAATGGCCCAGAGGGGACCGGGAAGCCAGACCCTTGAACGAGGACCTTCGTTCCCACTGACCCTTGCGACGGCGTCACCGACAAAACAGGAGGTGGAAGGACCGTAACGATCCCGTCAGTCAACTGGTTGTTCGCGAGGTTCTGGTCGGTCGAAAGGAAGACACTCGCCGAGATCGTGTAGTTTCCAGCAGCAACCCCAGTTGTGTCCCAAACGACCTGGAAAAAGTAGGGATACGGAGTCACTGGAACGCTAACACCGTGAAGCGTCGCGGCGACCTGCGAGTCGAAGCGGACAGTGATATCGACATTCTCCGCCTGCTGCCCCAGGTTGACAAGTGCGACACCGACAAAGACTTGTTGGCCGGACACCACACTCTTCGGCTCCGGGTCAACGTTGACAATCCCAACATCGTGAACCAATGCTTGTATGACTGGGATGTTGTGATGCGCGGTCGCGCTCAACCCCCCATTGTCGGTTACTATGAGCGTCACAGTGTAGTTTCCTGGATTACTATAGACGTGGTTTGTGAATAAACCGAAGCTTCCGCTTCCATCTCCGAACGTCCACCGGTAAAATGTAATACTACCATCAGGATCGATACTTGGACTAGCGTCGAAGGTGATGTCCTGTCCCACTCGGATCGGCTGGCCCGGATTTGGCACGCGAATAAGAAAGTCGGCAATCGGCGGCTCATCCGTATTGTTCGCAACGTTCACTACGACACTCGCATATCCCTTGAGGTTCGAACTGTCCGTGACCGTTAGTGCAACAGCGTAGCTACCAGGAAAGGCAAAGGAATGCTGAACAGTCGTCGTGTTTCCCGGAACAACGATCTGGGTGAGGTCTCCGAACGTCCAGTTGTACGATACGATAAACCCGTCTGGGTCAAGACTTCCTGCGGAACTGAAGCTCACGGTTTGGCCTGGCAAGGGACTGAAGGGATTGAAACTGATGTTCGCACTCGGAAACTCGTCAGCTCCTGACGGGACTGCTATCACAGTCAAGACTGTCGAGTTGCTCACGAATGGGCCGCTGAAAGCGTTGACGCTTATACTCCAGGTTCCAGGCGTCGTATCAGCACGGGTTGGAATGGTGAGGTTGGCGAAAGCTATCGTCCCCGCTGCCAATGTTACTGTGTCAGGGAATAAGTTGGGCACTGGACAGATTCCAGTGCAACCGGTGAGTCCGAGCTGGATTGTGATGCTTCCAGAGAAACCCCGCTCGCTAATGAAGGCTAGCATACTAGTATTTTCGAAGCCGATTGGGATAAGAAGAGGATTCGGGAAGGCGATCAATCCGAAGCCGGGCCCGGGGCCCCAAATGTTGGTCTGAACCAAGCTCGCACCAGCGAACGCGTTGCCTGTGGGTGTCTTGATGGCAAAATCGACGTGGAGCAGAATCCCGGTCGCTTGATCCCACCACGCGTTAACAAACTCCGTTCCCTGAGGCAGGACGTGGGTGGCATTGTAGATGTTAAGCGATCTCACTGCGCCCGCGTACACCTCTGTGATCGTCCTATTGATTACCGGAGCCCCGGGAGTCGTGTAGATTGGGTCACCGGTCGTGAGATTCGCAGGAATAAACCAGAAGGTGATGTTCCCGGAGTCGGTGGCGACGCTTCCTTGGATTACATTCGATCGCGTCGTGCCGTTAGTGTAACTGAAAGTTTGAGCAGCGGAAACGTTTGCTCCAATAACACTCGTAACGCTGAGGGTCGTGAAGTTTAGGTTGACGAACTGGTCGAACGGAGGCTGCGCGGGACCGGGGAGGTTCCATCTGCCAACCGTCTGGGCATAGACCGCCGTATCCCCCGGCTTGACCCCAGGAGCGTACGTTGGCGAGGCCCGTGCCGACGGCAACCCGGCTGCAAGGAATAGACCCATTACTATGAGGGTTAGCAACATAATCTCCCTAGAGTCTAGCCTCATGAAACCCACGAAACCTTAGAGGTCCACAAGGAAGGCTCGGATATAAGGAAGAGAGAAAAGCCAGGATGATCGATCTATCGTTTGGATCCGCTGGATATCGTGGGCAAGAATTCTGTAGCAGAAGTTCTAGGCCGGCTTTCGATCACGCCAAGAAGGAAGAAGAGTGAGATAGAAGCGATCAAGGCGATCGTTGGACGTACGCCCAGAAACCCGACCAAATCCTGACAAGAGAAGCTCTCACAGAAAGCGCGACAACCGTGTCCTCTGCTGATAGTCTAGTGCACCGTCACTTCGGGATTCTCCAGAGTGCTATAAGAGAAATCTTCAAAGACGAAGGGCAAGCACTCTCTAGTGCCACGTAGGTCAAAAGTAACGCTAGAATGGTAGGTCCGTCGGATTCACAAAGCTGCCATTGAAATGGCAAGGAGCGAGTCAGACTGCAGAAGCTACCCCTTTCTTCTGACAGAGAAGTGAGGGGACCGAGAACGTGACCAGTATCCTCAAGTTACCACAAGTCTTGCTTCATCAGAGGAACGTCTTCTAAGGCCGCGATGCAACAATAGACGAATAGTATAGCTCACACCGAAGCCATCGCCTACTACATAGTCGCCCATGCTCCCAGAGTCCTTGAACTCGCGCCCTCTTAGATAGCTGGGTATCATGTCAAAAGACATCGAATTCGCTTCGAAGGAACAGATAGTGGACGGGTCGAAGACTAGAACGAGTTCTTCAAAGCTCCGACCGACGGGTTTCCAAACAGCGCTTATCCTCCCAGGCCCTCTAAGCTTGCCGAGAGTCTCATCGAATCCTTTCTTGTACACCGGGATTCTAGGGTTTCTGTTCAAGATGACCCTTCCCCCTTTCGACCTGGTTGAGAAAGTCCCCAGACAACGAAGCTCACCACTCTCGGCCGAGAGAGTCATCGTTGCCTCTTCACCCGGGGTAGAAAGAACGGTCTTCTCGACAGATACATTGTGAGGCCTAGCTGGTGGCGAGAGTAGCATCAGAACAATCTCGCGCCCTTTGCCCAAGTCGAGCTTAAGGGCGGGAGCGATCAGATACCCTTCCCCATTTGAAGTAACAATGCCAGCACAGGGAAATTTGTCTATTCGATCGAATTCCGCAGTAACCTGACCTTGCTCGATATTATATTCCGCTCGAGAGGGTTGCGACAACTCGAATTGACAGTTCGGCCCAGCAGCCTCATCGACTCCTTGTATCCAAGAATAGACAAGTCCCCTCCCACCGAAAGCTCCCTTCAAACTCTCAATACCATACACGGTTAAGCAGTCACGACCACCAGACTGGCCAAGCTCAACCCCGATTTTTCACATAGCTGATCAGCCGCGTCAGCTGGCAACTCCTAAGGTCTCAAAGAAGAGGGTCTTAGCGATCTCATAAACCCAACATCATACCAGGTCAATTCATTCAGTGGATGGCGGGCCCGCCCGGATTCGAGTGGCGAGCCGTGAATTGAGGCGACTAGGGAAAAACGGGGCTGCTATCCTTTCTTTTTCGTTCCAAGCCAACTGATGAGAATATCCCCGTTGGCCCTTGTACACGAAAGTCGATAGATTGAACGTTTAGTCATGTACGCCTACGATATCAATTGCTATCTAAAAGTAGCCTTGGCGTCCTACTAGCGTCGAAGGGTTCACTAACATGTGCTCTCTCGTTCTTACGGAAGTGGGAAAGCGATTACGACTATTTGCTCCTTAAAGAGACTACTCAGTGGACTAAGATTCCGACAAAGCTATTATCCGGACCGGAACACCGAGAAACTGTTAACTCGAGCCTTGTCGCCCTCTCCAGTCAGCTTCCAAGCCCCGCTTGGCGCGTCGGATTCACGCTCGTCAGAAAAAACCCGCAATCCTTGGGTTATGTGGGGCCTGATCGCGGTCTTGGGGGTCTTTGCGAAGCAACAATCGGAAACAACCTCCACGTCTTCCCCCAGGTTCAAGAAATCCAACCAAAGAATTACAACAGATACTGTTTCTTTTCGGATAGACAGCAGCCTCAGAGCGAACCTTGAGGACGAGGCGAAGAAGAACCGGACAAGTCTCAACACACTGGTTTCTCAGATCTTGTCTCGCTATGCGGACTGGTGGCGTTACGCTGGGAGGCTCGGTCTGATCCCCGTCAGCAAAGACCTCCTACGGGACGTATACAAGTCACTCGACAAACCAGAACTGGAAGAGCTCGGAAGGAAATTCGCCGAGACTTCTGGACGGGAGCATGTCCTCTACCTCTACCAGCAGCTGAGCTTCGGAACCATTCTCCAGTTCCTAGACCTGTGGAGCAGCCACTTCGACGCCTACGAGCACCGTTATGACGGAAAGATGCATTTCTACACCGTTCATCACGATGTCAACCTCAACTTCTCCATATTCGTCAAGGAATTCGTCACAACAATGATCAGGGAAACAGTACCACGAACAGTCAAGTTCGAAGTCATTGGACCCAACTCTGTGACTTTCAGCTTCGAAGGCTAATCCGCAGCGATCTCATTGCAGTGTGTTACAAACAGGCTGTTCCCCTGCAGATGATTGCCTGACTTTAACTGCCTCTTGACGACCATCATTCTGAAACTCGTGTTAGTCATCCTCCCTAGATTGCGACGCCGGATATCTCTCACAGCCCTATTCCTATCATTCCTTTCAATCATGGTCATCGTGGTAACTCCTCTCTCACTAGAGAGAAACCTACCTACGGCGCAAGGCCCTGTTGCTCTTTCGAAAATTGACAGTTCCAGCCAGATAACAGCCGCCATCGCCTCTCTCAAATCAGGGCAGAGCCCTCTAGGCATTGGGCCAGTGAACTGTTCAGCAGCGGGACTTGGAAGCGTGTATTGTCAAACAGCCCTGAGCGGCCAAACCGCATCGGTATCAAGCGTGAATAGCCCCTGGACCAACATAACCTCTGGCACTCGCCCCTCGGCGCTGGCGGTTGATGGGTCGATGGCTTATGATGCTGCTGATGGCTATGTGATCCTCTTCGGTGGAGCTGTGTCCGGTGATACTTGGAAGTTTCTGGGCGGCTCATGGACAAACATCACCTCTAGTGGCCCTTCGCCACGGTTTGGTGCGTCGATTGCTTATGATTCCGCTGATGGATATGTGGTCCTCTTCGGCGGAGGCGATTACGTCGGTAGCCTTGGCGTCTTCGGTGATACTTGGAAGTTTCTGGGTGGCTCATGGACAAACATTACCTCTAGCAGTGGCCCTTCCCCCCGGGTCGATGGGTCGATGGCTTATGATGCTGTTGACGGTTATGTAGTCGCGTTCGGCGGTGCGAGACTCACTGGCAACGGTTCGCCCGCTGCCTTCTACGGTGACACTTGGAAGTTTCTCGGCAGCTCATGGACAAACATTACCTCTAGCAGTGGCCCTTCCCCCCGGGATGCTGCGTCGATGGCTTATGATTCTGCGGATAGATATGTAATCCTCTTCGGCGGATCTCACGGCTCTGGCTTTCTTAGTGATACTTGGAAGTTCTTGGGTGGCTCATGGACAAACATTACGTCCAGTAGCGGTCCCTCCCCAAGAGCTCTCTCATCTATGGCTTATGATGCTGTTGACAGTTTTGTAATCGCGTTCGGCGGTTTGACGGCTATCGCGACGACTAACGGCACGTCTATCACTGCTGCCTTTGGTGATACTTGGAAGTTTTTGGGTGGTTCGTGGACAAACATTACTTCTAGTGGGCCTTCCCCACGGGCTACTGCGTCGATGGCTTATGATGCTGCTGATGGCTATGTAGTCCTCTTCGGCGGAGTAAGTAACTCTGCGCTCTATAGTGATACTTGGAAGTTCTCCTCGACAGCCACTCCTGCTTTCGACTATTCGTTGTCGAATAGTGGTCCTGTTAGTATTACGCAAGGTACTTCGGTTGCCGTGACGGTCGATGCGAAATTGACTGCTGGTACACCTAGGCCTGTTACACTGTCCTGTTCTGGTCTTCCGTCGGGAATTACCTGTGGCGGTTTCACTGTCGACCCTGTGACTCCGACTACTGCGGGTGCGACTAGTGGCTTGACGATCATCGTTGCGTCTTCTCTTACGCCTGGCTCGTACACTTTCCACGTTACTGGCAGTCCTGCAGGTGCGACCGCTTCAGCCGCGACAACGACAGTGACCTTTACCGTCTCGACCCCAGGTCCATGGACAAACATTACGCCGAGTACTAGCCCCTCCCCGCGAGTTGAAGCATCCATGGCTTATGATGCTGCTGACGGCTATGTGATCCTCTTCGGCGGCGGACTTAGCAGCTCTAGCTCTGGCTTTATGGATGATACTTGGAAGTTTCTCGGTGGCTCCTGGACAAACATCACGTCCAGCACAAGCCCTTCCCCAAGGGATGCTGCGTCGATGGCTTATGACCCTGCTGATGGTTACGTAATCCTCTTCGGCGGAAGCTCTGCCTCTACCACTTTCGGTGATACGTGGAGATTTCTAGGTGGCTTATGGACAAACATTACGCCCAGCACAGGCCCCTCCCCGCGGGCTATTGCTTCTATGGCTTATGATGCTGCTGATGGTTATGTCATCCTCTTCGGCGGATACGGCAGCGCTGGCTACCTGGGTGACACTTGGAAGTTCCTCGGTGGCTCATGGACAGACATTACTCCCAGCAGCGGTCCCTCCCCACGGGATGAAGCGGCGATGGTTTATGATTCTGCGGATCGCTACATAGTCCTCTTCGGCGGATATGGTAGCTCTTTCACCATATTCGGTGATACTTGGAAGTTTGTCGGAGGCTCATGGACAAACATCACCCCCAGTACTGGCCCCTCCCGACGGTATAGTGCGTCGATAGCCTATGATGCTGCTGACGGCTATGTGGCTCTCTTCAGCGGAGATGATGGGCATCTGTTTTCTGATACTTGGAGTTTTCTGAGGGGCTCTTGGACAAACATTACCTCTAGCACTGGCCTCTACCCATACGGTGCTACGTCGATGACTTATGATCCTGCTGACGGCTATGTGATTCTCTTCAGCGGACCTGGTGACTCATGGAAGTTCTCCTCACCGAGCACTCAACCAGCCTTTGACTATTCATTGTCGAACAGTGGTCCTGTTAGTATCACGCAGGGTACTTCTGTTGGCATGACGATCACTGCGACTCTGACTGCCGGTAATCCTCAGTCTGTCACACTTTCATGTTCCGGTCTTCCCTCAGGTATTACTTGTGGCAATTTCACGCTGAACCCTGTAACTCCTACCGGGTCGAGCGGCTTGACGGTCAGTGTCGCGTCTAAGGTTACACCCGGCTCGTACACCTTCCAGGTTACTGGTAGTCCCGTGGGCGCGACTGCCTCTGCCGCGACAACCGTCACTGTCAACGTCTCTACACTAGGTCCATGGACAAACATTACTCCCAGTACTGGCCCTTCTTCACGGGCTGGCGCGTCGATGGTCTATGACGCGACTGACGGCTATGTAGTCCTATTTGGCGGAGGTACTAGCGCCACCGTTAGCTCCACCGTCGTAATCGGTGATACTTGGAAGTATCTCGGTGGCTCGTGGACGAACATCACGTCCAGCACTGGCCCCTCCTCAAGGATTGGCGCATCGATGGTTTATGATGTCGTTGACGGCTACGTGATCCTCTTCGGCGGGTATAATGGCTCCACTAACTTGCGCGATACTTGGAAGTTTCTGGCTGGCTCGTGGACCAACATTACGCCCAGCACTAGCCCCTCCTCACGAGAGTATGCTTCGATGGCTTATGATGCTGCTGATGGCTATGTAGTCGTGTTCGGCGGGCAGACCGTCACTAATACCGGGAGCACCCCGTCTGGTGATACTTGGAGGTTTCTCAGCGGTTCGTGGACAAACATTACGTCGAGTGGTGGACCCTCCCCGCGCGCTGTTGCGTCGATGGCTTACGACCCAGTTGATGGCTATGTGATTCTATTCGGCGGATTTGGCGGCTCTGTCTTTTTGGGTGATACTTGGACGTTTCTACGCGGATCGTGGACAAACATTACCTCGAGCAGTGACCCTTCCCCACGCGGAGGCATGTCGATGGTCTATGATGTTGCAGACGGTTATGTTGTCGCGTTCGGCGGCACGTCATCCACTAGTCCCACAGGCACCCCGTTCGGGGAGACATGGAAGTATCTAGGCGGTTCATGGACAAACGTTGCGTCCAGTAGTGGGCCTTCCCCACGACTTATTCCGTCGATGGCGTATGATACGGCTGACGGTTATCTAATCGTCTTTGGCGGAGGTATTAGCTCCACCGTTGCAATCGGTGATACTTGGAAGTTCTTCTCAACAGCCCCTCCTGCTTTCGACTATTCATTGTCGATCAATGGTCCGGTTAGTATTACTGCGGGCAGTTCAGGCAGTGTGACTATCACTGTGAAGCTGATTTCTGGTACTGCTCAGTCTGTCGCGTTGTCGTGTGTTGCTCCTCTACGGTCCGGTGTCACCTGCACTTCGTTCAGTTCCATGTCTGTGACTCCATCTTCGTCAGGTGCGACCAGTACCTTGACGATTAGCGTCTCATCTACTATTGCTCCAGGCTCTTACAGTGTCATGATTACTGGTTCGCCTCTGGGTGCGACGACTGCTTCGACGACTGTCAGTGTGACAGTTACCGCAAGGACCTCAATGCCCCCCGTTAGCCAGTCCATCACTTCCGGTGGGGTCACGTTCAAGGTTACAAGCAATTCCACCGTCTCAAATACTCAGTACGACGCCGGTACCCACAAGATTAGCTTCCAGGTTTCAGGAGGAGCAGGCGTCGGGGTTGCCAACATGACCGTGCCCAAGTCCATCGTCCCCTCAGGCGGTAGCTTCAACGTGACCCTCGACAGCGGTGCTTCGAATTTCATTATCAGCCAAGACGCCAACAACTACTACGTCTACGTCACATACCCATCAAGCACTCGAACCGTGTACATCAGCTTCGCCTCCTCTCCCACCCCCCAGAAAGCGGCCCCTACCATCCTGGGTCTCGCTCCCTCAATCTTCACCGCGATCCTTGGAGTGGTGGGTGCAGTGGTCAGCGCCGTTATCGGATTAGCATACCGCGCTAAATCTAGGAAATCCTCGGACTGAATGCCGCAACGAATGATGAAGGGTCTCTAGGTGCCCAACATCCCCGATCATTTTTTTTCCTCATCCGTGAAAAGTCTCCTCGTGTCTTTAGGGACTCAGTCCTCTAGATATTCAATGGTAGCATGGTGGGCCCGCCCGGATTCGAACCGGGGACCGTCAGGTTTCCCGAACTTGGGGCTATGAGCCTGCCGCTCTCTCAGTTCTTCAACCTGAAGAAAACCTAGCTGAGCTACGGGCCCTCCAAGAGGGCCGCTCGCGCAACTCGATTCTTAATGTTTTAGTGGTAAGGAATGGCTGTTCCAAGCTGAAGCTCAAAGTGGGTGCGGTAATCGCTGGGCACTTCTTGGTTTCGTTTAGACGAGTTACACGTTCGACGAGTTTCAGGAAGTTACGAAAAAGACGTCACCTATATCCGATGAAAGTGTGGTTGGTGCCCGTTTCTCTAGGAGCAGTATTCATTTCGGATGGACTTTTCATCTCATACTCGCAGTTGCCTATCTTTTAATAAACGAGTCCTGTCGGGTTGTCGGTTGCCGCCGGATAAGACGCGGGCCGCCGTTCCCTCAGAGATTTGGGGGCGCGAGCTCAGTGGTAGAGCAGCGGACTTGGCTCATGGCTGAGGCTGTAGCTGTTAAAGTGGAAGGTCCACTGTAGCAACCCGTTGGTCACAGGTTCGAACCCTGTCGGCGGCGCCACAACTCGAAGAAAACCACAGGATATTTTTCTTGGTTTCAGACAGTTGAATCGATGTGCCTTCCGGTTCTCTTCCGATACAGGCCGAGGGCAGTGATCACGACGGCAACGCCCAGACTCGTTGTCAGCTCATAGAAGAAGGTTGGATCGAGTCCGACAATCGTCCGCTTCTCCAGAATGGTTATCGTTGCCATGGAGGTAGCATTAATTCCGGTGCTGTCAGTCACCGTTAGCTGCACCGTGTAGGAGCCTGCCTTGGAGTATGAGTGAGCCACAGTTGCCTCAAAGCTCGGCGGGGAATCGTCGCCGAAATTCCATGACCAGCTCACATAGGGTGGAGTGCCCCCTGTGGCGCTTCCAGAGAATATTACTTTCTGTCCTGTAGCAGGGTTGGTAGGAGAGAATGCGAAATTGGCCGTGATCGGTGGGTTGACCGTCAACGGCTCGCAAGGGCTATCGGCGCCGTTGTTGTTTGCATCGCCGCTGTATACGGCATTCCAGCTGAAGGAACCTGCCGTGTTGAAGGTCTGAGATGCGGAGTCAGGAACAACGCCGTTCGTTACGGTGACAGGGCTGCCAACGATTGTGCCCGTCCCGGAACATGTCGGACCTGTGAAGAAGCTGAAGGTTACTGTCCCGCCTGCCTGGAATGAGTTAGTGAGTGTGGCAGAGTCCGCAACGGATCCTCCAACAGTGATAGGGTTGGAGAGGAGAGAGGTCGCAATAGTGGGACTCACTTTGTTAACCGTCAAGGGTTCGCAAACGCTTGTCGCGCCACCATTGTTGGCATCGCCACTATAGACCGCACTCCAACTGAACGAGCCAGCGGTGTTGAAGACCTGCGACGCCGAGTTCGGGACGACGCCGTTGGCTACCGTGACGGGATTGCCCATCGGGGTGCCTGTTCCAGCGCACGTTGATCCTGAGAAGAAACTGTATGTGACCGTTCCGCCCGCGTTTGCAGTAACGCCTGTAAGCGTCGCAGAGTCACTCGCGGAGTCGCCTACGGCTATAGCGTTGTTGGAGAGTGTTGTCGTTATGATGACGCCTGACGCAGGATTCACTGTTAGTGGTTCACAAGTGCTTGTCGCACCGTTGTTGTTCGCATCTCCACTGTAGACAGCGTTCCAGCTGAAGCCACCGGCGGTGTTGAATGTTTGAGACCCGGAATCTGGGACTGCGCCGCTTGTAACTGTTACCGGAGAGCCTACCTGAGTGCCGGTTCCAGCACAACTTGATCCAGAGAAGAAGCTGTAGACGACTGTACCACTTGCCTGGAAACTGTTGGAAAGCGTCGCAGAATCAGTAACAGACCCTCCAACAGTTATCGGGTTTGATGAGAGCGATGTAGAGATGGTTGGACTGGCTTTGTTGACTGTTAAGGGCTCGCAACTGCTAGTGGCTGGGCTGTTGCCGGAGTCTCCGCTGTAGACGGCGTTCCAGCTGAACGAACCTGGGGTATCGAACGTTTGAGGTGCAGAGTTCGGAGCGACGCCGTTGATGACTGTGACAGGGCCACCGACAATCGTCCCTGTCCCTCCACAGGTCGAGCCCGTGAAGACGCTGTAGGTCACCGTTCCTGTGTAAACACCACTACTTCCTGAGATGATGGCGGTATCATGGACTGCGGTCCCAGCCATTATTGATGCCACAGGGTTGTTGGCCGAGTCTTCTATTGTGGTAGCGAGCGACGCGGATAAGCGCCAGGCTGTGAACGGATGAAGCTCCCAGCCGCTGTAACTGTGGCCTGTCGTCGTAACCTCGGTGGGGTCCCAGTAAAGGAAACCTTGAACGTCTATGCCCATGGCGCCTCCTGAACTCCCGCTTGCCACATATTGGGGAAGAGTGCTATTGTTACAGTACGAGCTTCCGGGTCCACACCAGCCTTTCGCCATCCAGTCCCTGTCGATCTCAAAGTGGATCCGGTGGCCACAAGCAGTGTGGATAACGCCACCGCAATCTCCGTGGATGCCGAACGTCTGCATGTTACCGCTTGAATCGCAGAGCAGATTGTCAAAGTTGCCGCCACCGTTGATTTCGTTGAAAGCGGACGCACAGTCCTCGGTGGTGTAGTCCCAGACTACAGGATAGACGCCGCGGATTTCGACGAAGACGCCGACAACCTGTCCAAACTCATTCGTGATAGTGCAGGGCGGGTTAAGCATCCTTTTGTTGAAGATTCCTCCGAAAGTCTGAGTTGCAAGCGGCTTTCCAATCTCGGCCAGGAACGGAAGCCTCACCCCTCCGCTAACCACTGTGTCGCCTACGTCGACGACGCCATCGTTGTTTGCGTCAAAAACCACCGTCTCACCAAAATTTTGTTCACCTGCATCCCAACTGCCGTTGGTAGTGTTGTAGTAAGCAGTCGTTGACCCGTCGATATACTTGAGCCGGGGCTCGGTCTTCAACGGTTTCCCAACCAGTGATCCTGAAACCAGGCTGGTAGGCGAAGTAGATAGGTTGCGGTCCGCGCTGGCTGAGGTCACAGTCGAGTAGAACTGGTCGTTTTTTCCTGGTGTCACATCCGCGGTTCCGTTGTTGTCTAGGTCGTACACGACAGTATCGCCTGGCTGGAAAAAGCCAGTACTGTTCTGGTCAAAATATTTTAGATTGTACGTGGCATACTGGCTCCCTGCTAGGAGTCCTCCGTTGAAGGAGTTCAGGTTGGTTCCCATTATGTTTTCGAAAGTAGTGACCACTGGGACACAGTTTACATTGGGATTCCATGAGACTCCAGTTGGAACAGGCGGTGTCTCCGCGACCCCCCGCTGAGTATGGGCGAGTGAGACGACGCCGAGGAGTAAGAGGGCGAGCAAGCACCATCGTATCCGCGTAACTTTTGCCACTCACTATCCCCACTATCGGAGTTGCACAGAGGATTGGATGTGGGAGACCGAGTCATCGTCCAGCTCAATGACGAGACTGGTCAGGAGCGCCAAGCAGATTGATAGGTCGACGGCAACATGTCTCAAATTCTGCTTCATGTGACTCGTCCGCGGAGCCATGCATAAACGTTCTTGAAGGTCTCAGCTACCGAAATATTTCCAAGCACTTTCTAAAAACGAGAGGGGTTCTTCCCGAGGTACGGCTTGGAAGATTCCATAATACTTGCCGCCATAGGAACCTAGGGAGGCTATCAATGCAAATATATATCAAAAGATAGAACTCGGACCATTACTTCATCAACACTTATAATTCGGCGACAGACATCGAAAACAAGAAGCTCCATTGACCGATGGAACAAAGCACCTCAGTAGAGAGTCTGAACGACTGTCGCAGGCCTGGCGATCAGAACGCTGGAATGGAATCCGTCGACCATACTCGGCCGAGGAAGTCTGTAAGCTCCGTGGGACGGTTCATCCAGAGTTTACCCTGGCCCGACTGGGTGCGGAAAAGTTTGAGCGTCTCCTGAGGGACGAAGCGTACATTCCTACGCTCGGTGCACTCACCGGAGCCCAGGCTCTCCAGATGGTGCAAGCTGGACTCAAGGCAATCTACATGAGCGGTTGGCAGGTAGCGGCCGACGCTAACCTCTCAGGCCAGACATATCCTGACCAGAGCCTGTATCCGGCCAACAGCGTCCCGCATCTGGTAAAGAGGATCAATCAAGCTTTCCAGCGGGCCGATCAGATACAGTTCATGAACGGTCAGGGGAATATCGACTGGTTCGTTCCGATAATTGCTGACGCCGAAGCAGGATTCGGAGGCCCTCTCAATGCCTTCGAATTGATGAAAGCGATGATTGAAGCTGGAGCTGCAGGAGTGCACTTCGAAGACCAACTAGCTTCAGAGAAAAAATGCGGCCACCTAGGCGGAAAAGTCCTCGTCCCAACCCATCAGTTCATCAAAACCCTAATCGCCGCTCGGCTTGCATCTGATGTGATGGGGGTCCCGACATATCTCATTGCGCGGACAGATGCCATGGGGGCGAAACTCTTGTCAAGCGACGCGGATCCAAGAGACCTACCCTACGCTACCGGGGAGAGAACCACGGAGGGTTTCTACAGAATCAAGCCAGGCCTTGAAACGGCCATTGCCCGAGGCATGAGCTATGCGCCTTATGCCGACATCTTATGGTGCGAGACTCCCACGCCGGACCTTGATGAGGCTAGAAGGTTTGCAGAGGCGATCCACAGAGTGTACCCCGGGAAACTGCTAGCTTACAACTGCTCGCCATCATTCAATTGGGAGAAACACCTCGACCCTGAGAGTATACGGCGTTTCCAGAAGGAACTAGCCACTATGGGCTACAAATTCCAGTTCGTCACTCTGGCCGGCTTTCACAGTCTCTCAGTATCCATGTTCGAACTCGCCAGACAATACTCCGTTGAAGGAATGGCGGCCTACGTTCGTGTCCAGAGGAAAGAGTTCGAGGCCGAACCCGCGGGCTATGCAGCTGTGAAACACCAGGCGTTTGTGGGAACGGAATACTTCGACGAAGTCGCGACCGTAATATCAAGTGGAACGTCGTCAACCACCGCGATGGGTGAATCCACTGAAACTGTACAGTTCAAGGAACAAGAAGCACTAGCAGTACCCTCAGGTTCAAAGACCAAGCCTGAGCGAGACCGGGACCCATAGGTTTGCACTTATCCGACGAAGCTGAGAGGCGAACCGAACTAGTTCTCGAACCCCGAACCCTCAGAGTAACAGATCCCAGCGTCCGTGGTCTCGAAGAGATACTGACACCCGACGCGCTGGCTTTTGTTGGAGAACTTGTCAGGGAGTTTTCTCCACGCCTCGACTTGTTACTGCAGAAGCGAATCCTTGTTCATCAGACCCTGCGAAACGGAGCACTTCCCAATTTTCTTGACGAGACACGTGAAATTCGGATGTCCGAATGGAAGGTTGGACCTATCCCGCCTGACCTTCGACAAAGACGGGTAGAGATAACGGGCCCGGTGGACCGGAAGATGGTGATAAACGCGCTCAACTCGGGTGCGGACGTTTACATGGCTGATTTTGAGGACTCGCACTCTCCAACCTGGGAGGGAACTGTTCAGGGCCAGGTTAACCTTCGAGATGCGGTCGACAGGACCATCACGTACGTTGGTCCTGATGGTCGAGAATACAAGTTAGGAAACAAACTTGCAACTCTCATGGTGCGGCCTCGAGGCTTGCATCTCGTTGAGAAACATGTTCTAACCGAGTCACAACCTGTTCCGGCTTCTCTCTTCGATTACGGCCT
>WNGG01000402.1_pt1 | contig 47746 bp, 42 predicted proteins | sample 5400661 | NCBI WGS metagenome assembly WNGG01 (sample SAMN13153372, study PRJNA577476) | soil metagenome | isolation source: 100 cm soil or saprolite under Garry oak tree replicate 1 | place: USA:California | collected 2016-06-15 | reverse complement strand
CCGAGGTCAAGGGAGTCGGCGGCGTCTGGAAAGACCTGACCGACAACGTGAACATCATGGCCGGCAACCTGACCAGCCAGGTCCGCAACATCGCCGAGGTCACCACCGCGGTCCAGCAGGGTGACCTGTCCAAGAAGATCACCGTCGATGTGCGAGGAGAGATCCTCGAGCTCAAGCAGACGATCAACACGATGGTCGATCAGCTCAACGCTTTCGCCAACGAGGTCACACGTGTCGCGCGCGAGGTCGGTACCGAAGGCCGGCTGGGTGGTCAGGCCGAGGTCAAGGGAGTCGGCGGCGTCTGGAAAGACCTGACCGACAACGTGAACATCATGGCCGGCAACCTGACCAGCCAAGTCCGCAACATCGCCGAGGTCACCACAGGCATCGCGAACGGTGACCTCTCCAAGAAGATCACGGTCGACGTCCGGGGCGAGATCCTCGAGCTCAAGAACACCATCAACACGATGGTCGACCAGCTCAATGCGTTCGGCAACGAGGTGACGCGCGTGGCCCGCGAGGTGGGAACCGAGGGCCGGCTCGGCGGACAGGCCGATGTCAAGGGCGTCGGCGGTGTCTGGAAGGACCTCACGGAGAACGTGAACTTCATGGCCGGCAACCTGACCAGCCAGGTCCGCAACATCGCCGAGGTCACGACCGCGGTCCAGCAAGGCGACCTCTCCAAGAAGATCACGGTCGACGTCCGGGGCGAGATCCTCGAGCTCAAGCAGACGATCAACACGATGGTCGACCAGCTCAACGCGTTCGCCAACGAGGTGACGCGTGTCGCTCGCGAGGTGGGTACCGAAGGCCGGCTGGGTGGTCAGGCCGAGGTCAGGGGAGTCGGCGGCGTCTGGAAGGACCTGACCGACAACGTGAACATCATGGCCAGCAACCTGACCAGCCAGGTCCGCAACATCGCCGAGGTCACGACCGCGGTCCAGCAGGGCGACCTCTCGAAGAAGATCACCGTCGATGTGCGGGGGGAGATCCTCGAGCTCAAGAACACCATCAACACGATGGTCGACCAGCTCAATGCGTTCGGCAACGAGGTCACGCGTGTCGCCCGCGAGGTGGGCACCGAAGGCAACCTCGGCGGTCAGGCCGAGGTGAAGGGCGTCGGCGGCGTCTGGAAGGACCTGACCGACAACGTGAACATCATGGCGAGCAACCTGACCAGCCAGGTCCGCAACATCGCCGAGGTCACGACCGCGGTCCAGCAGGGTGACCTCTCCAAGAAGATCACCGTCGATGTGCGAGGAGAGATCCTCGAGCTCAAGAACACCATCAACACGATGGTCGACCAGCTAAACGCGTTCGCCAAGGAGGTGACGCGCGTCGCGCGCGAGGTCGGCACGGAAGGCAACCTCGGCGGCCAGGCCAACGTGGAGGGCGTCGCCGGCACCTGGAAAGGCCTTACAGACAACGTCAACACCATGGCGAGCAACCTCACAGACCAGGTGCGTGGCATCGCGCGCGTGGTCACGGCGGTCGCCAACGGAGACCTCAAGGGCAAGCTGACCCTGGAGGCCAAGGGCGAGATCGCCGAGCTCGCCGACACCATCAACAGCATGACCGACACGCTCGCGGTATTCGCCGAGCAGGTGACCACGGTGGCGCGCGAGGTCGGCGCCGAGGGACGCCTGGGCGGTCAGGCGCACGTGCCTGGAGCCGCCGGGACGTGGCGCGACCTGACCGACAATGTGAACCAGCTGTCCGCGACGCTGACCACCCAGGTTCGCGCTATCGCCGAGGTCGCGACGGCCGTCACCAAGGGCGACCTGACCCGGTCCATCAGGGTCGACGCGAGCGGTGAGGTGGCGAACCTCAAGGACAACATCAACGAGATGATTCGCAACCTCCGCGACACGACGGAGAAGACGAACGAGCAGGACTGGCTGAAGACCAATCTCACCCGTTTCACGCGGATGCTGCAAGGCCAGCGCGACCTTATGACCGTATCGAAGATGATCCTTTCCGAGCTGGCGCCACTCGTGCACGCCGAGCACGGTGTGTTCTATGGCATCGTGCCCACCAACGGCAGACCTACTTACCTCGCGCTGCAGGCCGGCTATGCGTACCGGCCGCGGAAGGACGTCCCGATGGAGTTCACGCTCGGCGAGGGCCTCATCGGCCAATGCGCGCTCGAAAAGAAGCGCATCGTCATCACCGAGGTCCCCAAGGACTACATCAAGATCAGCTCAGCGCTCGGCGAGTCGACCCCCGCAAACATCGTGGTGCTGCCGGTCCTGTTCGAGGGCGACGTCCGGGCCGTCATCGAGCTGGCTTCCTTCCAGCCATTCAGCCTCACGCACCTCGACTTCCTGGACCAGCTCGCCGAGAGCATCGGCATCGTGCTCAACACGATCGAGGCCAACAGCCGCACCGAGGATCTTCTCAAGCAGTCGCAGTCCCTCGCCACCGAGCTGCAGAGCCAGCAGGACCAGCTCCAGCGGACCAACGAGGACCTGGCGGGCAAGGCCCGTCAGCTGGCCGAACAGAACGCCGAGGTCGAGCAGAGGCGGCTGGAGGTCGAATCCGCGAAGGCACTCGTCGAGGAAAAGGCCGAGCAGCTTGCTCTGACGTCGCGGTACAAGTCGGAGTTCCTCGCCAACATGTCGCACGAGCTCCGGACGCCGCTCAACAGCCTTTTGATCCTCGCGCAGGAGCTGGCCGCCAACCCCGACGGCAACCTCATGGCCAAGCAGATCGAATACGCAACGATCATCCGGTCGTCGGGCACCGACCTCCTGAAGCTGATCACTGACATCCTCGACCTGTCCAAGATCGAGTCCGGTACGGTCGCCCTCGACATCAGCCCCTGGCCGGTCGCGGAGCTGAGGCCGATGCTGGAGCGCACGTTCCGACACGTGGCGGAGGCGACCAGGCTCGCCTTCGCGATCGAGCTCCGGACGGGCCTTCCGGAGACGATTCCGACCGACCCGCAGCGCCTGCAGCAGATCCTTAACAACCTCCTCAGCAATGCGTTCAAGTTCACGGAGAAAGGCAAGGTCGAATTCGTCGCCGAGATGGCCACCTCGGGCTGGAGCCCGTCGAACGAGACCCTCAACCGCGCCTCTAATGTCGTCGCGTTCCGGGTCATCGACAGCGGCATCGGCATCTCATTCGAAAAGCAGCAGTCGATCTTCGAGTCCTTCGCTCAGGCTGACGGTTCGACAAGCCGCAAGTACGGCGGAACGGGACTGGGACTCTCCATCTGTCGGGAGCTCACCCGACTGCTCGGGGGTGAGATCCGAGTTCAGAGCGAGCCGGGAGTCGGCAGCATCTTCTCGGTCTATCTCCCGCTGATCGGGCCCGGGCACCGGCGCCCGGCGCCTGCCGACGAGGGCCACGCCGCTGAGAAGTCGCCGCGCCCGGTGCTCGTCGGGGCCGGCAGCAACGGGATGGAAAGGGAGACCGTGGCAGCCGCCTCGCCCTCCGGGGCGCCGGTCCCAACCAAGTCCCTCCTGGTCGTCGAGGACGATCCGGTACAGAGGCAATACATAACCGACCTGATGGCGCCGACCAACACGCGGACCATCGCCGTCTCCAACGGCGACGAGGCACTCGCGCTGCTGACGCAGGAGAGGTTCGACTGCGTCGTGCTCGATCTCGGCCTGCCCGGGCTGTCCGGCTGGCGGGTGATCGAGGAGCTGCAGGCCAACAAGGCGCTCGGCGAGACGCCGCTGCTCGTCTACACCGCGCGCGACCTGACACGCAAGGAAGAGGTGAGGCTCGGCGAGGCGGCGAAGAGCATCGTGATGAAGGACGCGCGCTCACCAGAAAGGCTGAAGCAGGAGATCATGGCCATCCTGCAAGGTGCTGAAACAGACGTGGAGCCCGCGCTCGAATCGGGAAGCAACGGCGCCGAGGCGATGAGCGCAGCGCTGGCCGGCAAGAAGGTCTTGGTCGTGGACGACGACATCAGGAACATCTTTGCGCTCACCGCGTTGCTGGAGCGTCAGAGGATGGACGTCGTTTCGGTTGACTCAGGCCAGGAGGCCCTCGACCTGCTGACCGGGAACAGCGACGTCGACATCGCGCTCGTCGACGTGATGATGCCGGAGATGGATGGCTACGTGACGATGTCGAAGATGCGTGAGCTCAGGGCTTTTGCGGACCGGCCGATCATCGCGCTGACCGCCAAAGCCATGAAAGGAGACCGCGAGAAATGCATCGAAGCGGGGGCATCCGATTACATCGCCAAGCCGATCAACAACGCGCACCTACTGTCCATGCTCAAGTCCTGGCTGGTGCAGTGAGGCCGGGTGAGGGGGCAGCACAAAGGCTAGAAAGCGGCGGCACGGAGCTCGAGGACATCGAGATCCGCTTGCTTCTCGAGGGAATCCGCCTCTATTACGGCTACGACTTCCGGGAATACGCGCTCGCCCCCCTCCGCCGCGGTCTGTCCGCGACGATGGCACGGGAACGCGTGGCGACGATATCCGCGTTCCAGGACAGAGTCCTGCACGACGCGGCGCTCATGCAGCAGTTCCTGGGCACGGTGGGAGTCAACGTGACGACGATGTTCCGCGACTCCGAGACCATCCGGTGCCTGCGCGAAGAGGTTGTGCCTCTGCTCAAGACCTACCCATCCTGCCGGCTGTGGGTCGCCGGCTGCGCCACCGGCGAGGAGGTCTACGCGCTGGCCGTCGTGCTTGAAGAGGAAGGCGTGCTGGGCCGGTGCACCATCTACGCCACCGACCTCAACGAAGAGATGCTGGCGATCGCGAGGCTGGGTTCGTACCCGTTGGACCGGATCCGCCGCTTCGACGACGCCTACGTCGAGTCAGGAGGGCTGGGAAGCCTGTCCGACCACTACTCGGTCGTCGGCAGAAGCGCGCGTTTCAATGGCAAGCTGGGGGCTAGCGTGACGTGGGCGTGCCACAACCTCGTCAGCGATGGATCGTTCAACGACTTTCATGTAATCGTCTGCTCGAACGTTCTCATCTACTTTCGCGAGTCGCTCCAGGCGCGAGCGCACCGGCTTTTCTACGACAGCCTCATTCGCGGTGGCTACCTCGTCCTAGGCAAGCGTGAGTCGCTGCTGTCGTGTCCGGAGCGCGATCACTACGAGCAGGTCTCGGATGGCGTGAACATTTTTCGGAAAATGAGATGGTGACCCGCACCCGCGACGCGCACGAGATCGCGCCGACTCCGCCGGCCAAGGCTAAGGTCAACGTGCTCCTCGTCGACGACGACGCGACGAAGCGGTTCGCGCTGCGGACGATCCTGGCGCCGCTAGATGAGATCGTCGTGGAGGCGTCCTCTGGCGCCGACGCCTTGCGCCAGCTGCTCCGCAACGAGTTCGCCGTGGTCTTGCTCGACGTGCGAATGCCGATCATGGACGGTTTCGAGACAGCGCAACTGATCCGTCAGCGGCCACGCTCGGAGCTCACGCCGATCATCTTCGTGACGGCGCTGGACCAGGCCGAGACCGACATGGGGCGCGGCTACAACCTTGGCGCGGTGGACTTCGTCTTCGCGCCGGTCGTGCCGGCGATCATGCGCGCCAAGGTCAGCGTCTTCGTTGAGCTGTATCGCGCCCAGCAGGAGCTGAGGCGATATCGCACCCAGCTCGAAACGCTCGTCGAGGAACGGACCATCGCGCTGACGGCGATCAACCGCGAGCTCGAGGCGTTCAGCTACTCGGTCTCGCATGACCTGCGCGGCCCGCTCGTGTCGTTCGATGCGATGAGCCAGATGATGCTCGAGAGCTACGGTGGGCAGCTCGACGAGGACGCGACCGCGAACCTCGAGCGGATGCGCGAGGCGAGCAAGCGCATGACGTCGGTTTTCGACGGGCTGCAGATGCTCTTCCGCCTGACCAGTGGCGAGATCCGGCGCGAACAGACGGATGTCAGCGCGCTCGCGGTGCAGATCGTCCAGGAGCAGCAGGCCGAGTACCCGGACCGCAAAGTCGAGGTGGACATCGCGCCCGGGATCACCGTCAACGCCGACAAGAGGCTTGTCCGCATCTTGCTCAGCAACCTCATCAACAACTCGCTCAAGTTCACCGGCGGCAAGAAGTCGCCCCGGATCACCGTCGGACGCGAGATGGTAGACGGGGAGTCGCGCGTTTTCGTCCGGGACGACGGCGTGGGATTCGACATGATCGATTCGCACAGGTTGTTCGGGGCGTTTCAGCGGCTGCACAGCCAGAGTGACTTCCCGGGCGCCGGCATCGGCCTGGCGACCGCCCGCCGCATCGTCAACCGACACGGCGGCCGGATCTGGGCCGAGGGCGCCGTGGGAGAAGGCGCGACCTTCTACTTCGTCCTTTAGCCCAACCCGAGCGTTCTATCTGCGAGATGCACGCCCGCCGTGCTTTTGTCAGGCATGCCTTCGCGGTCCCGCGTGTTCGCTTCGGCCACGTCCTCACCGTGGTGTGGGCGACTTGCGTCGTCGTCGGACTCCTCCTGCTCGCCGACTTCGGCTATGGCATGTGGAGGGGCGTCTCCGAGCAGAATCACCTCAATCAGGTCTGGCAATACCAGGCTGGGCCGCCGGTTGCCCCGCCCCCGGTCATCGATCCGAAGCTGAAGCGTCCCCTCAACGGGGTCGACTTTGCCATCCACATCCCCAAGCTCCACTACTTCGCCGCGGTCAAGGAAGGGGTCGGCACGGGGATGCTCTACTCAGGGCCTGGCCATTACCCGACGACGCGCTGGCCGGGGGATCCTGGAACGGTCGGGGTCGCCGCGCACAACGTGTACTGGATCAACTTTCCGCAGCTGCATGCGGGTGACGAGGTCGACATCCAGACGCGGTACGGGCTCTACCGCTATCGCGTCACCGACACCGCGATCGTCAACCCCGACAGCCGGACGGCGCTCATCGCCGACGCCAACGGCTACTTCCTGACGCTGACCACCTGCTGGCCGCTGTGGGCAGGCGCCTTCGCGACGCAGCGATTCATCATCCACGCCGCTCAGTACTGGCCGACCCCGGAGCGTCCCGGATATACGTAGCCCCGGATAGTCCGGGCTGTCCGAGGTTGGCTTCGGACTTCGGCCCGGTTGGTCCGGACTATCCGTAAACCCAGCCGCCCGCGATGGCGCCGATGATCAGGAAGGGCTCTTTGCCGGAAGCGACCTCTTGCGGCAGCTCGGCGTCCGGCGACTCAGCGGACAGGTCCTCCTCGCAGGCGAAAAACCGGATCATCGCCCGCCGTTTCTTCGTGTTGCGATCCCTCAGCGTGCCGAGCAGCGCCGGATAGGATTCCTCGAGGGCGTCGAGGATGCTCCGCTGCGTCACTGGGCCGCTTACATGCAGCTCGACGATCCGTCCGACGCCCGCAAGGATCTGCAGGTTTTTCGGAAGGACGACCTGGATCACTTCAGGGTCTGGACTTCCACCGAGAGCACCGGGGGAAGGTCGCGCACGATAGCGTCCCAGCTGTCGCCGCCGTCAGCCGAGGCGTAGACCTGCCCCCCGCTCGTGCCAAAGTACACTCCGCACGGGTCGAGCTGGTCCACAGTCATCGCGTCGCGCAGCACGTTGACGTAGCAGTCCTTCTGAGGCAGACCGTTGGTCAGCGCTTCCCAATCGTCGCCCCCCGTTTTGCTGCGGTACACGCGCAGCTTGCCCTCGGAGACGAAGTGATGCGAGTCACTTGTGATCGGAACCACGTAGACCGTGTCGGGCTCGTTGGAGTTCACGTCGATGACAAAACCGAAATCGGTCGGCAGGTTGCCGCTGATCTCGCGCCACGACTCAGCCCCGTCGTCGCTGCGCATGACATCCCAGTGCTTCTGCATGAAGAGTGTGTTCGGCCGCGAGGGATGGATGGCGATTCGGTGCACGCAGTGGCCGACCTCGGCGTCCTCGTCGGGCATGGTGTTCGAGCGAAGACCCCGGTTGGCTGGTTGCCACGACTTACCGGCATCTTCGGAGCGGAACACGCCGGCCGCCGAGATGGCAATGAACATGCGGTCAGGGTTCGTCGGATCGATCACGATCGTATGCAGGCAGAGGCCGCCGGCGCCCGGCGCCCAGCTCGGCGCCGTCTCGTGGGTGCGCAGGCCGGGCATCTCGGCCCAAGTCGAGCCTCCGTCACGGGAGGCGAACAACGCCGCGTCCTCGACGCCCGCATAGATCATCTCGGGGTCACTCAGCGAGGGCTCGATGTGCCAAACGCGCTTGAACTCCCAAGGGTGAGGCGAGCCGTCGTACCAGGTATGCGTGCCCGTGGTGCCTTCGTACTGGAAGTCGTTGCCGGCGGCTTCCCAGGTCTTGCCCCCGTCGTTGGACCGTTGCAGCACCTGACCGAACCACCCGCTCGATTGCGAGGCATAGAGGCGCTTGGGGTCGGCCGGCGAACCCTTCACGTGGTAGATCTCCCAGCCCGCAAAGTGCGGCCCCTCGATCCTCCAGCTCTTCCGGCTGCCGTCTGACGTGAGCACGAAGGCGCCCTTGCGGGTCCCGACCAGAACGCGAACTCCGCTCATTGCATCACTCCTGCTGGCGAACACGTGGACGCTTGGACTTACGGCCTGAGACTGTCAGGCACACTAAAACTAATCGGTCGAGCGGCGGTTCGTGTGAACGCGTTCCTCGCCGGCGGCGCCGTGCGCACTCGAGGTCGCGCCGTTGGCCGACGCCTCTGAAGCCGAAGCCGACGGAAGGTGCAACGTGAAAGTGCTTCCCTTGCCAGGGACGGAGATGACGGTGATATCGCCGCCCTGTAGCCGTGCCAGCTGACGGCCCAGAAAAAGCCCCAGTCCCGTTCCTTTCAGGTGCTCGGTCTCGGGCGTGATCACGCGGCCGAAGCGGGTGAAGAGCATGTGCAAGTTTTGGGGGGCGATGCCCAGGCCGTGGTCGGAGACCGCGACCCTGGCGATTCCGGCCCGCGCCCTCACGTGGCATGTGATCGGACCGCCGTTGGGTGAGTACTTGATCGCGTTGCTGAGCAGATTGGCGATGATCGTCTTGGTCCGGTCGGGGTCGACCTTCACACGCACACGCCGTTCGGGCAGGTCAAGATCGACCTGGTGCCGGGAATCGACCAGGGGCGCCACGCTGAAGGTCGCCGACCGCGCGATGTCTCGGAGGTCGGATTCGACAAGCTTCAAGGTCAGGCCCCCGTCCTCGAGCCGAGCCGCCTCGACCATCTCATCGATCAGCTCGTTCATCTCGGACGCCTTCGCGGACATCATCGCCGCTGCTTTGCGTCCCCGGTCGTTGAGGTGTCCGAGCAAGCCGCCCTCGAGCATGGATACGTAACCCCGGATCACGGTGACCGGCCCGCGCAGCTCGTGCGAGGCAAGGTTCAGGAACTGCGTCTTGTTGCTCTCGATCGCCGCCATGCGTTCGGTCACACGGGCTCGCTCGAGGCCGGCCGACACGGAAGACGCGTACGCCCTGAGCTGCGTGATCTCTTCAGTCCCGAACACCGGGCTGAACGGTCCTGCCACGACGCCGAGCGAACCCTGGCCGTCGGTCAGCGGCAGGGGCACCGCGACGACGCGGTCGGGCGCGCCGAGGGGATTCTTGCGCTGCTCGGCCATCAGGTGCGCTGCGCGAGCGGGGTCGATGCCCGCGTTCGCGATGAACTTGCCGTCGGCGTCGGTGATGAACGCAGCATTGCCGCCGAGCAGGCGCATCGCCCAGGTGGCCGCACGCTCGGCAAGGACCTCGCGAGTCGGACTGAAAATGAGCAGGTCCTGGATCGCCGTCCGAAGCTCGTCCTCCTCCCCCATGCGCCAGATGCGGCGAAGCAGTGCCGGGGGAGCAAAGCTGACGTAGATCGCCGGTATCACCATAAGCACAACCAGCTCTGTCACGACGATCGCCGTCGGGCTGCGCAACGCGCTACCGCCGAGAACGCTGATGAACAAGATCGCGATGAGAACCGCGAAACCAAAGCTCAGAAAGCGCATCCGCGCCCGCTGCACAGCCGGAAGGTTTCTGCTCGCCAGCCAGAACCTGGCAATCGGCTCCCCGGTGAAGATTGCCCATGCGCCGATGATTTCGAGCACGATCACCGTCGCGACCCTCGGATCGGCATGGGCAAGCGCTGTCACATCGAGGATTCCGACGACGATCGAGATGGCAAGCAGCAGGTTGGCTGCCTGGAACGCGAGGCTGCCGAGCGGGATGAACTCGTTCCGGAACAGCAGGACGAAGTAGCCGGACAGCAGGAACCCCACGATTTCGACCAGCGACAGGACCGCCAATGGATGCTGCGGATCCCCGACCCTACCGAGGGCCGCGACCACCGCCAGCGTGATGAGCGCCAGCGCCAGCATCGCCTGAGCCCGTCCCCTCTCGCGATACCAGCGATACGCGATCGCCACGCCGAGAGCCACAAAACTGGCCGCCGCCAGGTTTTGCAGCAGCGCCGCCGCCTGGGTCAAGACTCGCCCTGCCCGCCCCTCCGGCCAAGCTCAATCCAGGTCGGGATCTGACCCGAGATGTCCGCCGGCGTGACGCGCGACTTGACGAGGTACTCAACTGCGCCGAGCGACCGTCCGCGATCGATCATCGCCGGCTCGCCGTAGTTGGACAGGATCACGACAGGGGGGTGACTCGGAAACCTCTCGTTGAGCGACGCCAAGACCTCGAACCCGCTTCGGTCGGGGAGCAACAGGTCGAGGAGGACGATATCGGGAGGGTTCGCGGTCATGGTCGTGAACCCAAGCTCGGCGGTGGTGGCGATGGTGACCCGATAGCCGTCGTGCTCGAGCTGGACCCGGTACATGTCGGCGATGGTGGCGTCGTCCTCGATCATGAGGACATGCGCAGGGGATCCACGACCGGACAGCTGCCAGCGGGCCAGGATGCCAGCTTCGAGCGGGCCGGCGGGCATGAATCCGGAATGGCCTGGAAACCAGAGAAGGAATGCCGGGGTCGGGTCGACTAGCGGCGAACTCGTGTAAGACCCCCTAGCCGTACCACCCACGTGATCATAATGTTCGGTTTCCGGTCTAGTTCGGCGGATTGCCGCCGGCGATTCGGATCCGCTGTAAACTTTTGTTAGTTTCTGTCCGAGGGGAAGTGTTGGCAACCGCAAGCCCGTTCGATGCCGCCTTACGCGGAGTTCTCGACAGGCTGCACGCCGCGGCCACGGAGCTGGGTCGCCACGACCGAGTGCCCGAGCTGTGCGATCGCGCCGTCGAGCTGGCGCTCTCGCTGACCGGATCAGGCCACGGCGCGGTCGCGCTTGGCACGCAGGACGGGGGCGATCGGCGCCTCTTCTCGCGCGCAGAAGACCGTTCGCGTAGCTTGACCGATGCGGAAGCGACGGAACTTCTCGTCGCCGCGGGCGTGGGAGGTTCGCGGACAAGGCCAACCTCCTACAACCGAAACGCGTGCTTGGGGGCAGAGCTGCAGACGGCCGGTGATGCGTTCGGCGCCATCGCTGTCGCGCGGAAAACCCATTACAGCGACACCGACCGGCAAGCATTTGCGATCTTCGCCTCGCAACTCGCGCACGCGCTGGACAGCGCGCTGATGCGCGAGCAGCGGCATGGGCTTGAGACGGCCCTTCGCGGATTCCGGGCGCAGGCGGATCGCGACGAGGAAAACCGCAGCCGCACCGCCGAGAGGCTGCGCAGCGCGGAGCGGGTCGAGAGAGCGCACGAGCTGGCGGTCGAGGTCCTCCTGGCTGTGTCCGCGCACGCGGTCGCCGGCCAGAGTCTGAGCGATTTCTACCGCCGGCTTGCCAGGACTGTCAGCGAGCTCGTAGGCGCTGGCAAGGTTTTGTTCTGGCGGCTCAACGATGACCACATGCTCGCCCCGGCGGGCGGGTTCGGCATCGACTCCACCTTCATGGGCCGCCTCGTCCCAATTCGATGCGAACCGGAGGGCGACGACCTGGCAAGCCGCGTGGTGTACCAGGACCTGATCTTTCGCGCCAGCAGCAAGGACCAGCCGGCCGACTTCGCGTACGTGCTGGAAAGGTTGGGGGTGTCCAGCGCGATCAGCGTTCCGTGGCGCGCCGGCGAAGAGCGGCTCGGACTCGTCGCCGCGTATGACTCCGCGAGACCAGGCGGCTTTTCCCGAGAAGACAGCTGGGTGCTGCAGACGGCCGGGCTTGCTGCCGGCCAGGTCACGCGCCTGTGGCATGCCCAGGAGGATCTGCGCAAGTCGGTGGACCGCCTGACCAAGGTCGATAGCGCGCGTCAGCTGCTCCTCAAGAACATGACCACCGTCGTCGAGAAGGAGCGGAAACGATTCGTCAGCGAGCTCCACGACGACGCGCTGCAGAAGCTGACCGCGGCCGAGCTGCACGTCGGCCGGCTGAGCGGCGGAACCACTCTCGATGCCGAATCGCTCGAGACCCTGCATGGGCTGCTCGAGCAGACAGAAACGTCGCTGCGGAGACTGGTCTTCGAGGTCCGTCCGCCTGCACTGGAAGGTCCTGACGGTCTCGCGCAGTCGATCCGGGACCGGGTCGTCATGCTGTCCGGTTCCGGCATCCACACTGAGCTGGAAGTCGAGCTCCCCGAAGACCTGAGCCTTGACGTCAAGACGATGGTGTTCCGGCAGGTCGCCGAGGCGATCGGCAATGTCGAACGACACTCCCAGGCAACCCGCGCGAAGGTTTCGTTGACAGTCGCGGATGAGGGCGTCCACGGCGTGATCGAGGACAACGGCCAGGGCTTCGTCGTCGCCGAGCGCGGCAACCTTCCGGGGCACCTTGGGCTGCTCGCCCTCCGGGAGCGCGCGTTGATGGCCGGCGGCTGGTACAAGATCGAAAGCCAGCCGGGCTTGGGATCGCACATCGAGTTCTGGATCCCACTCGGCCAGTAAAGGGGCAGCTCCCCATCAATGGGGAGGAGTTAGGCTAGCTCAGCCTCGGGCTTGGGCGTCCTCGCGGAGGCGCTCCCCCATCGCCATCAGGACTTTGACCATCAGCGGCTCGCTCGCTTTGATCGCGTCGCGGAACTGCATGTGGCTCATCACAAAAAGCCGGCCGTTGGTGAGCGTCGTGACCGTCGCTGTAGCAAGGCCGCGGTCGACCATGCTGATCTCGCCGAAGAAGTCGCCCGGCTTCAGGACCCGGCGGCGCTTGCCGTCGACCTTGACCTCCGACTGGCCCTCGAGCTGGACGTAGAAGGTGTCACCCGGACGTCCCTGCCGGGTCAGCGTCTTGCCGGCGCGGACGTCGACCTCGTCGCCCTCCCGGGCTATGAACTCCAGCTCCTTCTGCGTGCAGCGAGCGAACAAGGGCACGTGGGACAGGGCGGCTAGTTTGGGGTCGGCCATGGCGAGCAGCATATTCTGCTCGGATGATTCACGCGTGCACGGTTTGTGGGCTGCCCCTTCCTGAGGCGGCGCGCTTCTGCCCCAACTGTGGCGCAGCGGCGGGAGCGCTCGTCGAGACTGAGGAGCGCAAGCTGGTCACCGTCCTGTTCGCCGACCTGGTGGACTCGACGGGCTTCGCGCAAACCCTGGACGCCGAACGCGCTCGCGAGATGCTCGGGCGCTTCTTCGACGCCGCCTCCGAAGAGCTGACCGCTTTGCGCGGCCGGCCCGAGAAGTTCATCGGCGATGCGGTGATGGCCGTTTTCGGGCTGCCCCACGTGCATGAGGACGACGCGCTGCGGGCAGTTCGGGCCGGCCTTGCCATCTCCGAGCGCACGCGGCGGCTTGGCGACGAGCTGGGCCTTGACCGGCCGCTCGAAGTCCGGGTCGGCATCGAAACCGGCGAGGCCGCGGTCGGACGTTCGCCGACAGGTCAGCTGCTGGTGACAGGCCCGGTCGTCAACCTCGCGGCGCGGCTGCAAGCCGCCGCCCAGCCTGGCCAGGTGCTGGTCGGCCAGACCACGAGCATCCTCACGAGTGCCAACGTCTCCTACGCCCGGCGCCGTCGCGTCAGGGCGAAAGGCTTCGATTCCTCCCTCGACGCCTTCGCGGTGGAGGAGCTCACAGCGCGTTCCGCGCGGCGAACGATCCCATTCGTGGGCCGCGCCAGCGAGCAGGCCATCCTCGGCCAGAGCCTGGGGGTGGCGAGCACCAGCGGGCGCCCATTTCTGGCCACGGTGATAGGCGAGTCGGGCATTGGCAAGTCCCGCCTGGCTGACGAGCTCGCGGCGGGGGTGAGCGCGGCCGTTTTGATCCTGCGCGGACAATCTCGCGCGCTGACCGACACCGCGACCTTCTCGCCCGCCGCCGCAATCATCGGCGACGTCGCCGGTGTGCGCTCGGGGGACGCGCCCGACGTGGTGCGGGAGCGATTGGTCGAACTAGCGGGACGCGTCTCGGATGCCCGTGCATCAGCCCGGACGGCGCAACGCCTCGCGTTGCTGTTCGGCCCGGCGGAGAGCCGCGACGAAACCGCGTTCGTGCCCGAGGTGCAGGCTGGATTCATATCGGTCATCGACGGCCTCTCCCGCGACCACCCAGTCCTGGTGATCTTCGAGGACGCTCACACCCTCAAAGCGCCGATGCTTGATCTGATCGAGCGTCTGAGCGTCCGCGGTGCAGGCTCGCGCCGCGCGCTCATCGTGGTTCTGGCCCGGACGGAGCTCCTCGAGCAACGGCCGACGTGGGGCTCGAGCAGCAGCAACTCCGTCCTCATCCGGCTGGAGACCCTGTCCCGCGACGAGTCGGTGCAGCTGGCGCGCCACGCCGGCGGTGGTCACATCGGCGAGGTCGAAGCGATCGAGATCGCGGAGCGTGCTGGCGGCAACCCCTACTTCATCATCGAGACGACCGGCATGTTGATGCCGTCCTCGGTCGGCGCGGACGGACATGGACCTCGGAGCGTGCCCCCAACGGTTCAAGCGGTGGTCAGCGCCAGGCTCGACGCCATGGAGCCGAGGCTGCGCGACCTCGCGCGCCGCGCGTCTGTTTTCAGGTACGCGTTCGACGTGAACGAGCTGCGGTTCGTCGACGAGGATGCCACCGCCGAGGAGGTGCAGCAGCTTGAAGACGCGGAGATCCTCGTCCGCGACCAGCAACCGGGTGCCCTGCAGCGCTGGCGCATGCGCCACTCGACGCTCAAGGACGTCGTCTACGGCAGCCTGTCCAAGCGCGAGCGAGAGCGGCTGCATCAACGGGTGGCGCAGAGCCTGCTCGACAGCGGACACCCATCGCTGGCCGCCGATCACCTCGAGCTGGCCGCGGCCGCGTCGCTCGACCTCGACCCCAACAACCGAGTGCTACCGGACCGCGCTGTGGACGCGCTCCTGGTCGCGGGAGATCGCGCGCGGCGGCGCATGGAAAGCCGCACCGCGATCGACCGGTATCAGCGCGCCCTGGCAATGGCCGGCCAGGAAGCCCGTTGGGCGGCCCGCGAGGCGCGGATCCTCGCCGGCATGGGCGAGGCTCACTACTGGCTTGGCGAGTACGCCACCGCGTCAACCGCGTTGAATCGCGCAGTCGAGATTGGAGAGGCGTGCCAGGACGCATTCGCCCTCGCGCTCGCCCTGCGGTTCCTCGGCGACATCGCCATCAACTTCGAGGCTGACGTCGACAAGGCGGAAAGGCTCTTGAACAGGTCGGTCCTTGCGGCCGAGGAGCTGGGCGATCCGTGGGCCATCGTCCGCTCGCTTCTTTTCGCCGGCTGGGTTCCGTGGACGAGGCAGCGATTCGACGAGTCCGAGAGGGTGTGGCGACGGGCGCTATCGCTCGTCGATCCCAAGGATCAATGGGCTCGGGTGCGCGCACTGACCGCGCTGTCGATCAATCGCTCTGAGATGCGCGACCTCGAGGCCGCGCTGCAGCTGATCGAGGAGGCGCGCACCATCGCCGAGGAGACAGGCGATCAGTTCAGCGTGGCCAACACCCTGGTCCAGAAAGCGCGGCTCCTCGACGATCTCGGCCGCGGCGCCGAGGCATTGCCGTGCTTCGACCGCGGCGTCTCGATCTTCGGCGGGCTGGGCGCCCGCTGGGAGATGGCCGATGCCCGGGCCGCGCGTGGCATCGCCTATCGCAACCTCGGCCGCCTCGACCAGGCCGAGGAGGATCTCCGCTTCGCGATCCGCACGGCGGAGGAGCTGGGTGACCGCCAGCTGCCGCCGTGGACGTGGCGAAACCTGGCCGAGGTGGCCGAGCTCCGCGGAGACAAGGCCGCCGCCGAGGAGCTGCTCAAACGCTCGCGAGACGCGGAGTCCCGCGGTCCTCACTGACCTCTAGGGTTTCAGAAGGATCAACGACACCTCGAGGACGATGTCGGGATTGACGCGGACAAAGCCGCCCACTTCCTGCGGGACCTCGATGCCATAGTCGCCGGCGTGGACGGTGGTCTGACCCGCCGCACTCACCTGTCCATCCTTGAGTCTCACGTCGAGCTTGAAGCTTGCGGATTTGGCGATCCCGCCGATCTCGAGGTCGCCGGCGAGCGTCAGGCGCTGCACAGCGTCGCTCAGTACGTTGAGCGTGAGCGCCACCGGATAAGGCTGGAACACGACGTAAGGATGTGATCGGGCGCTCAGGAAATCGCGCGCGATGTCGTCGCGGTCCGATGTGTTGAAGCCCGGTAGCTCATCGATGCTCTGCAGCGTCCGCACGTCGATGGCGATGCACCCGGTGACCACCGCGGGCGCGCTGTCTGATCCTCCGACAAGCAGCCATCCGCCGAGGCGCTCGGTGCGGGCCACTGCGTCGTGCGGAGACGTCACCTCGGCGAACTTTTCATGAGCGCGGTACCCGACGACCGAATGCGGCTGGATGACCCACAGGCCGCCGACCCCCGTCGAACCCGCGTTGCCCGGGACGGCCGGCCGGCGGCAAACCTCGGCCAGCGGGTCGCCCGGCGATGGAGAGGGTGCTGGCGTCCGCGCCGTCGCCGACTGCAGCCCTAGCGCCTGCGGGCGCGTGTGGTTGAAGTATGTGATCGCGGCCGCGGTGCCCAGGATCGCGAGAATCGCCGCCCCGGCCACGACCTTCCACATCAGCCCGAAGGACACGCATTCAATACGCCGCCGGGGGGCGCGGGGTTCCCGTCAGGGAACGGCGGGGGCGACCTCCGGTGCGGGTGCCGCGACCTCCTCGGTGAGCGAGCGGGTCCGCGCGGGGACCGCGACGAGAGCCATCAGCCCCGCTGCACCAACTACGGCAGTCGCGGCAAGGAACATCGCCCGGGCGCCGAACGCCTCGTAGACAAGTCCGCCTCCCAGCGAGCCGAGAATCGGGGCCACACCGAACAGCACGGATTTCATCAGTGCCTGTCCGGTGGCGCGGAGGTGGGCAGGTACGAGATCGTTCGCGATCATCACCGCCGCAACATAGGTGAGCGCAAAAGCGATGCCGGCGACGAGCTTGAGCAGCGCCGCCGTCAGCGCCACGGAAACGAATGCCCACGCGATGAAGATGGCGAGGTAGATCCCGCATCCGATGGCAAAAAGAAGGCGATGACCAAACCGCCTGGTCAGCACGTGCATGTACGCCATGGTCGGAATCTCGGCCAAAGCCTGGAACGCGGCGGCTGCGCCGATGAGGAACGCCCCGCCGCCAAGAAAGTCGATCTGCAGGGTGAGGAAATTTTGGGTCGCTGCGAGCGACGCGCCCAGTAGAAAGCAGCTGACGAGAAATCCGCCGAATGCGGTAGGAATCCTGGTGACGGGTCGAGCCGGCGGGTTCGCGGCGGAGCGTGCTTCTTGCGCCGTCGGCCTGAGCGTTCGCCACATCCACCTCCCGAAGAGCAGGGTCAGCGGAGCGTAGACATACGGGATGAGGCGCAGCCCAAAGCCCTGAAAAAATGCACCGGCCACCACAGACGATGCCGCCCAGCCGGCGCTCATCCGCAGCCGGATCCGCGCGTAGTCGGTGCGGCGAGCCTGGCGAAGCCGGCGCAGCGCGATCGGGTCGAGAAGCATGAAGGGAGACCGCAACAAAGAGAGCGAGATGACCACCAGTCCGACGGTCACTAATCCCGGCAGGTTGAGGAGCAATGCGGTCACGGCGGCGCCCGCGCTCGCGACCACGACCATCCCTTCGGCGTTCCACCTGCGGTCGGCCAGGTATGCGCAAATGAGGCCGACGGTGAACGAGCCTGAGGCGGCGAAGGCGAGCACCAGGCCGATGGCCGACGCGCTGAGCCCGCGCTCGACCAGGAGGAGTGGGATGAACGGGAGCAACGTTGCATCGGCAACGCCGACCAAAACATACGTCCAGTTGAGGTTGCGAAGCGTCCCGCTGGGGGGTGCGACCGGTTGTGTCATCAAGCTCACACAGGGTGCCAAAAATGCCGCACAGAATGATGTCTTAAGCCGACCTCAGAGCAGGATTGCCACGGAGTTGTGAGATGAACTCGATGTTGAGTGCGCCGGAATCACCACGCGGAGCACGTGTGCTCGATTCACTCGCCGACGCGCTGATGAAGCTGTTCAGCGATCTCCTCGCCTCATCGGGCCACGTCGATACCGACGCGATCCTGACCACGGTCACGTCAACGATCGCAGAGCAGATCCCGGTTACGTGCATCGCGATCCTGATGAAGAGCGATCCCGATATGTCGCGCGTCGTCACCGCCGACCGCGCTCATCCGGAGATTGCTGAGTACATCGACGACTACATCGCCACCCTGACCCGCCCGCGCGAAGCACCAACGGCGGGGTTTTCGCAGAGAGTCATCGAGGCAGGCGCTCCATTGTTCGTGCCGCGGATGGAATTCGAGACTCTCATGTCGGTGGTATCGCCGGCGGGCAGGCAGTACGTCCAGGATCACCCAGCGCCGATCGCCAACGCGTTCACGTCCCTGCTCATGGTGCCTATGCACGCCGGCCCTGCGACGGTGGGCACGCTCGGTCTTTTCGATTGGTACGCGAGCGGCGTCCTCAACGAGGCAGATATCGATTGGATGCAGCGGGCGGCGGATCGCGTCGGGCTCGCGATCGACAACGCCCAGGTTCGGAATCAAGCGATCGAGCGGCTGGCTCGTCTCACTTCATTGAGCGAGATCGCGCTCGCCGTGGCGTCGGCCCAGGACGTGCGCCAGACGTTGAAGCTGATCGTCGACCGCGTCATCGCGACCCTGCGCGTCGATGCAGCAGACATCCTGCTCGTCGACGAGACCGACGGCTCACTGTCCGTCGCGTCCGCGGCGGGGTTCAAGTCCAGGGTCGTTCCTGAGTTCAGGTTCGGGCTGCCATCCGAAGCCGCCAAGAAAAGCATGTGGGAGGTCAAGCTCGCACCCGCAAACGCGGTCGACTGGATGAGCCAGCCCATGCGCTCAGTGCTTGCCCTGGAGGGTCTGAAGTCGCACGTCGCCGCTCCGCTCCGGGTAGCCGACAAGATCCTGGGGGTGCTCGAGGTCTTCAGTCGGGACGACATCAGCGCCGATGAGGAGCTTCCTCGAGACGATGGCAGATCATGCCGCCGTCGCGGTCGAGAGCGCCGAGATGGCGATCGCAGTCCGAAGAGCCGAGCCGTCTCGCTCATTACGGCGAGTTTCACGTCCAGAGTTGAACGACCGCGAGGTCCGGATCTTGAGGCTTCTCGTCGATGGCGCGACGAATCGTGAAGTTGGCGAGCAGCTCCACCTCAGCCACAACACGATCAAGTTCCATATCCGCCAGCTGCTGCAAAAGGCCGGAGTTTCCAACCGGACCGAGCTCGCGACCACGGCCGCGCTTCAAGGGTGGGTGTAGACCGCCGCTGATCAACTACCCATTGGGGTAGTGAGTTTTGTCAGTTTGGGCACGGTTTCCGGAGGGGCGTTGCTGCATAACTGCAACGCCGACCTTGGACAAGCTCGCAATCGAACATCTGGCGGCGCTCGAACGGCTGAACAGGATCATCACCGCCTTCGCGTCGATGGTCAGCCACGAGACTCGCAGCGCGCTGATCGGCGTGCAAGGCCTCAGCGAGCTGATCCGCGACGGCGGGCTGACGCCGGATGAGGTCCGGGAGTGCGCCAACGACATTTTCATCGAGGCGCAGCGGATGGATGGGCTCATCGGGGAGATGTTTGACCTGCATCGGATCGAGTCCAACCAGGCACCTTTCGGGAAGGCACTTGTCGACCTGAGGGGAGTCGTGCGAGACGCGACTGACAAGGCGCGCGAGAGGAATCCAGGCCTGACCATCGAGCTCAGCATCGCCCCAGCCCCGCTGATCGTGAGCGGGGACCCGGACCGCCTGAAGCAGGCGGTGCAGTACGTCATCGGTTTCTGCACGAGGACCGCCAGAGCGGGCGGCAGGATCTGGTTGGAGGCGAGTGTCGAACGCGGAAACGTGGCCCTGACCGTGGGGTCGAATTCGTTGCCCGCGGTCAACTTTGACGATTGGCTTTACGGCCGCTACGAACGGTACGAGCAGCGACCGAGCTCGGTCATCGGCGCCGGCCTCGGGCTGGCGATCGCGCGGGCGATCATCGAACTTCACGGCGGTCAGATCGTCGCGGCTGAAAAGGGAGAGCAGAAGTCGGAGTTCCTGGTCGCGATTCCGCGAGCGGAGTTGGACTAACCCTCGAGGTAGGCGGCCGCGACGTGCTTGGGAACGACCATCCGCCACGCATCGACCACGAGCTCACGCATCTCGTCCGGCTCCAGCGCGGCGAGGCGCGCATTCACCCAGTGGTAGCGCATGTCTGACGCGCTCGGATGCATGAACTTTTCGGGCGAGCCGCCGATCAACCACTCGCGTTGCTCTTTCGGAAAAGCTAAACCCATCACCGCGTGGTCACGCGAAAACGATAGGTAGACGATTCGCCCGACCCGAAACTTGACGCGGCCTCCAACGAGCACCTCGTAGCTGCGAGGCAGCTTCTCCGCCACAGCGCGTACGTCGTCTATCGTCACCATTGGTCAGGAGGTCTGGACGGGAAGGATCGTCGTCTTCACGAGTGTGACGAGACCTACGGCAAACAGTGGAAGCGCAACGCCCAGCAGAGCCGCAAAGGGCTCAGGTGCGAATTACTTTCGCCGGTCGCTCCTCGCGATACGCGACCGCCAGCTCGGCGGCGATCTCAAAGTTCTCGCAGAACTTGTCGTTGCGTGTTGCCTTGCGGACCTGCTGCACTCGCGCTTCCAGCTGACTCCAATAGATGTCGATTGCAAAGGCATCGAAAAGCAGGTCCTCGGGTAGCAGTCCGTGAAGGGCGAGCGTGGAGATTTCCTCGAACACGTGCGCCATTGGGATCTCGTCATCCGGCTGTTGCATTCCGCTGACAAGGCGCGAGAACGCACTCGATATTGGCTCCTGATGGAGTATCTGCATGATGCCGATGAAGGCAGGAACATCTTCCCGCCGCGCGGTCCCGAATCGCGGGCGAGGCTTCTCGCTGAGTTTGTGGACTACTGGACCTGCCATGTCTTTCTCCTTGCGCGGTGGGTTGCTTCTCCGATCATAGGCCCGATGTGGTGTCGGACAGGCGGAGCGCAAAGCACCGGGAGACACGAAGCACTTTGGCTGCCAATTCAGCGAATGGTGGCGGGGATGGATGGGAATCGAACCACCCAGGACGCATTGACGGGGGCTCTATCGCAGCCTTGTCAGCAAGACAATTGGGCTGCGGTCCCACGGTCAAGTGAGACATAGAAGAGGAGCACCCTGGCGGGCGCTCCTCAAGCTCTCGCAATCGATCGCCGCCTGCCAGCGTCAGCGCTTGGCGTACGTCGCCGCGCTGGCGAACTCGATGCCAACGAAGGGCTCATCACCGACGACGCGGGCGTCGTGTCCTGGCGGGATGGTGTACGAGTCGCCGCTCGTGATGGTGATTCGCGTGCCATCCGTCATCCAGGTCTCCAGCTGGCCCGAGACGCAATAGCCGACGTGTGTCTTCTCGCAGTGCTCGGTCTTGGCCACTGGTTTGATCGAGGACTCCCAGGTCCATCCTGGCTGGAACGTAAACCTGCCGATCGAGTAGTCACCGAGGTTGTTCACCTCGACGGTCGCCTTGTCCGGCTTGCGCGTTTCATCCGGATTGTCATGGGAACGAGCCTCCAACTTGCTGACAGTTCCTGTGGTCATGTTCACCTCCAATGTCGGACGCCTCGTCCGTATTGCCGCCGCCAACCTTGCCACTGACCTATGCGGTTCAACAGTGGCGTGACGCCTGACCGCACCTTTGGGCAGCCACCGGGCGACCGATTGCGACTCTACGCGCCAAGGCCAGCATGTGCCAAACGCGGCGACATTGGGACCGCGCCGGGGCCACCAAGGCCAGAAGGTCAAGTGTCAACGGCTGGAGGGGTCACCATGGACCTGACCCGCGTCCCGGGGCGAGGCGATGTCCTTCGCAAGCGCTTTGGCCGGCAGATCAAGCAATCGATTGTCCGAATTCGATTGACAGTGAACCGGCAGTCCTCGATCATCACAGCCGATTTTGCAGGGTTTTGTAAAGGCCTTACTCAACAGACGATTCCGCAGCTTGCTCCTGGCGATCGCCGGTGTTCCCATCGGAGTCTCGTATCTGTGGAACGCGTTCCTGCAACCGCTCTTGAACCCCAATCTGGTTCCCACAGACTTCCACGAGGCTTATCTGACCGCCGCTGCCTCGATCGCCGCGGGCCAGGACCCGTATGGGCCTTGTCACAACGCGGCATGTTTCCAGCAGCTGACAAACAGTGCTTCCGTGTATCCGCCGCTGTTGGGTTGGCTGCTGCAGCCAGTCATCAACGTGAATCAAACGGTTCTCGTCGTGGGCGCCCTTGTCATATGCCAGATCGCGGTAATGACCTTTCTCATCGCCACGTTGATGGCTCTCAGGGTCTCGGACTGGCAGCTGGTTGTCCTCTGCGCGATTGTGACCCTGAGTTATCCACCGCTTCTTGACCAGATCCGCTACCTCAACGTGCAGATTGTCCTGCTCGGGCTGAGCGGAATCTGGCTGCTTGGGTGGACAAGGCGCGATGTCTGGTGGGGAGGCATAGCCACCGGTATGGGTATCGCGTTGAAGCTGGTGCAGGCGCCTACACTTCTGCTGATCCTCTGGAGGCGCCGACTCGCAATGCTGCTCGCGGCGGTGGCTGCGTGGATCATCCTGTGGGCGGTGGCGGTTCCCCAATACCTTCCGGAATACCTCTTCAGGGTGCTGCCGGCAGCGGGAGGCGGCACAGGCTACGCGAAAAACATCGCTCCAATCGCCACCCTCGCGCGGTTACTGCACCCTCAAGCCATGGGCCATCCGGAGCTTGGAACTGGAGTCGGACCGTTCGAGAGGGCAGTTGCGACGCTCGCCGCCCTCGGAGCACTCGCCCTGACAGCGTATTGCCTGGGGCGATCCAGCCGACCGGTGGAGCTCGCGCCGATCGAAGCTGCCGCTGCGGTGGCCGTCGCCCCCTTGCTCAGCACGCTGTTATGGCCGGGCCAGCTGGCGCTGCTGTTACTACCGTTTGTCGTGATGATCGTTTTCTTGGTGAGAGCTGGCGAATGGCGATTGCTAACGATCACCGGCTTTGCGTGGGCTTTGACCGGCCCGATTTACCTCGCGTTCACCAACGCGTATGCGTCGGGTTATTTCTGGCTGCCCATCATTCGTCCCTGGGCTGAATCCGCGCTGGTTGGCATCGTGCTGCTCTGGGTCGCGGTGTTAATGACACTGCGGATGCACCGTGTGGGACACACTTATCCATCCGAGGCTAGCTACGCGTCTGAAGTGCGGCCTCGATAATCTTCTGGTTCTTCTACTTGTGCCTGTGCGTGTTGCTCGATGTCGTAGACGTCCGGCGTCGGGTCGACGACCCGGGGGCGGAGCTTCTTCGTCTGCGGCATGAGCTCCGAGTCCTACGCCGTCAGGTCAACCGACCCGCCTGAACCTTTCAGAACGGGGCGATCATGGCTGCGCGGAGTCGCCTGCTCACCCATCCGGCACTGGGCGGCTGGTTACACCAGAAACGATCCTCGCGTGGCACCGCGAGCCCGTGCGCCGCAAATGGGCAACGGCTAGGGATGGGCGGAGTCGTAATCCCGGATCTCGGCGAGAATCGTCGCAAGGTCCTGCAGCAACCGGTGCTGGATTGCCGAGCCGTAACTTACCCGCGCCACTCCGAGTTCGGCCAGCCGCGAAACTGGCGGTGCCTGCCACGCCAGGATGTTGACTGGGCCCCCGGCCGCCTCGACGAACTTGGCGATCGTGCGCTCGTCGTGTAGGAAGATCGGATACACACAGTCCGCCCCCGCGTCGAGGTATGCCCGGGCCCGAGCAATGCCCTCATCGAGGTGCTCCGCAGGACGCGCGCCGTGGTCCGCGAGAAATACATCCACGCGGGCATTGATCACCAGCCCATACGCTTGAGCGGTCGCCGCGTGGCGGATGGCTGCCAGCCGGTCAGCGTAACGGTCGCGCTGAGTTAGACCGCCGGACTTGTGGTCCGTGTCTTCCAGGTTGCAACCGGCTACGCCGGCATCCAAGAGCGTCGAGACGAGCTCGTCCGGCGGTAGACCGTAGCCTGACTCCGCGTCGACCGACACCGGAACGTCGACTGACCTCGCTATCCTTGCCGCGGCCGCGAACATCTCCGCGGCCGGAGCACGCTCCCCGTCCTCGTATCCGAGCGCCTCGGCGACCCCACCGCTGGTGGTGGCGACGACCGGGAACCCGCCGGCGACAACGGCCCGCGCAGATGCAGCATCCCATGCGTTCGGCAACACCAGGGGCGTCCCCGGGACGTGGAGAGCTCGCAGCCGGTTGCATCGTTCTTGAAGAATCACGACTCCCATATTCGAACGTCAGCTTCGAGAAATGCCACTTCATGGCACGCGCGAAAGGCGATGTCGAGCAGAAGGTCTATGCGGGGATCCTTTCGGCGAGCGACTGTTGCCTACGCAAAGGCTTCCGCAATCTCGAGCATGCAGGCAGAGTCCTGGGTTGTTCCCAGGGCTTGAGTGGTCACGTCCAGGACCGCTTTGCGAGTCGAAACGGCCCTTATTGCTCGGGGGCCACAAAGCTCGCGAAACCAAGCGGTTTCCTTGTTTAACAGCGTGTGGTGATCAGCCGGCACATGGCGGCAGGACCACTGTGAAAATTGCGCCGCGGCGGTTGCCCTCGAACAAAAGTTGGCTCTGATCCGCGCGCGATTTCGTAGGACGGCAATGTCGGAGACTGCAGTCGAGCGGTTTGCCAAAATTGCCACGAGCGAGCGGACCGCCGTTACGACTAAGAGGTAGTCATCGAAGGCAGTCTGGTACAAGCGTCGCGTTGGGTTCGGCACGTTGTTTGCCCGATCGGCTTTGTCGCCGACCACCGGGAGGCCTTCTTCCACATCGACTTCGAGGCAAGGGCAGGCGCCAACCGACGAGGAATCGCGCTTCGAGGCACACGGCCTCTTCAACGACCGCCTTTCATCAAAGCCCTGCCGCGATCGTCACCGACACGCGAGGCGAGCGGGGCAAGCGGCGACGCGCCGCTTACCCGGCCGTGATCGTTCCGAACAACCCGTGGGACTCGCCGTCTGGGCCGGCCGTGAAGAACAGCGTGGTGGTTGGACCGTTGTTGTTCAGGTTCCCCTTGCCGAACTGGAGCGACCAGAGACCATCGATGGTCAGGACCTTGTGGTCGCCCGTCCGGAGCTGGCCGACGAGCTCGTAGGTGCCGTCCTCCTGGGGCGCGAAGGCGCTGACCTGGCCGTCGCCGAAGTTGCCGACGAGGAGGTCGCCGGCGAAGGCGCCAAACCCCGCTGGGGCCGGCGCGATCCCCCAGGGCGAGTTGAGCTGGCCATGGGTGGCCACACGCCCTAAGAAGGCCCCGCTCGTGTCGAAACGGTCCACGAAACCATGGCCCTGGCCAGCGACGTCGTCATGTCGGTCGGCGTCTTGCTCCGCGTACGTGACGACGATCGTGCCCTCCACGTTCTGGATACCGAAAGGCGCGTAGCCCGCCGGGATCTTCGGGTCGACGAACGCGCCCGGCGCGTTGGCTGGCTCGAAGCTGCCGTTGAAAACGTCGACTCGGCGGTTATGGAAGTCGGTCGCATAGAGAAAGCTGTCGGTGGTTGTCGAGGCGATCGCTAGGCCCTTGTAGACGGCGCCGAGGCTGGACTCATCGACCGCGACCTGCGCTTGCGTCATCGACACATTCGGGTTCCAGCCGAGGATCTTGCCCTCTTCGGTCGCGAAGATGAAGACAGCCGGGCCTGACGAGGTCCCGTTCGAGACGACGAACCGCGATTCTGTGTTCGAGACGGCGCCTGTCGGTGCGTTCGGCACCTGCACCTTCAGGGGCCGCTTGGTGCCGTCGGCGTTATAGAGAGTGGAGACGTTGGTCCCGTTGTCGGCGACCCACCATGGTGACCCCGGTAGTGACGTCAGCCCCCAAGCGTTGACAAGGTCCGCGTCGAGCGCCTGCCCAGACACCAGGTTGGTAACCGAATATGCGTTTCTGGCCGCCGAGGCCGAGGCGGCTGAGCCTACGACCACCAGGACAGCGGTTGCCAACGCCAGCACGCCACGAAAACAAGAGCGAAGTTTCTGGCTCTCCATCTCTGCCCCCCTTACAGACATACGGAGGTCGACCACTCGTCAGTCAATAACGGGGCCTACGCCCTGTCGAGTTGCGTACGAGCTGACCCGCCAATCGATTAGGCAGTTGCCCTAGGTCTCAGCCAGGCGGGCGCTGGTCAATCTGAAGCTGGCGCTGACGCTCGGCGCAGTGACTGCAGATCGCTCACACATATGAAGAAGACCCGCGCAAGGGATGCACGGCCTCGGAACTCTTAATCCCAAGGTTCAGGGTTCGACTCGTTGCGCGAGCAGCACGATGCTGTGCAAGTTCGGGGCTGATTGGCGACAAAGGCCTTGGGCTGATGCTTTGTTCAGCTGACAGTGCTCCCTGACACTGGGATCCCGGTTTTCTGACGCAGCCGCTCATAGGGCGTCTGGCCTTTAGAGCTGCGTGCGGGCGCTCGAAATTGTAGAAGTGCTCCCACTCCTGAAGCTCACGCAGACACTCTCTGACACTCCCTGACAGCATGCCCGCAGCCTCTTAATCCCAAGGTTCAGGGTTCGACTCCGTGCGCGAGCACTAGTAGCTGTTCCTTGGGCGCCTCTCCAGCTTGTTCCTCTAATTGAGAACGACGCTCGGTGCAGTCACGACCTCGACCCGAGGTTCTTCTCCATTGACGAATCGCCTCGTGCTTGAACCACTCGTCGAGTTCCCTTGCTCACCAATTCGCCGAGCTGCGGCATCTTGATCGGGGCGGCCCCCCTATTCGAATCGAATGTACGCGAGGCCGTTGCAGCGGAGGTAGGGTGGGCGCTAGCCGCCCGCTCTTTTGTGTTACGTCTGGACTGGAACCTGCGCCTCCAGGAGTTCCTTCGCCGTGTCGAGCTGGGCTTGAAATTGCTTCTTCGCGATCCGCGCGAGGATCGGCTCGGCGAGTTTGAAGAATCCGGCTGCGTCGCCGTCGAAAATCGCGCCGACCTTGGTTCCGCCACCTTCGGTCTCAAAGGTGTTGGTGATCGTGAGCGCGAATGGCCTCTCGGACTTGTTCGTGTATCGCTTGTTGACTTCGTACTCAGTCACCACGGACGGCGAATCTATCTTCCGGCCGAGGAACCGAGCCCTCACCTGGATTTTGGTCCCGACTCTGACCGGAGTTTCGGAGGGTGTCGCCTCTTCGACGACGGAGTTCCACTCGGGCAACTTAGTGGGATCCGACATGTACTTGAACACTTCAGCCACTGGTCGATTGATGTGCGTGGAGATCTCGAATTTCACCATAGGCTTCAAACCTCCCTGGTGCCTTGATGATGGGCGTGCTAGCGCATTCCCGTCATACGCTCTTTGGGCGGGCATTTCAAGCTGCTAGCGAGCAACCAGGGTTGCGTACTAACCGAGTTCATGCCGACGGCTCGGGTTGACATCTTATTTGACGGCTCAACCGTGACACGCCACGGCACTGGTGAAACGCTATGACACGGAGAGTCAGGTAACTCTTAATCGCAAGGTTCAGGGTTCGACTCCCTGCACGAGCATCATCATGCGGTTAAGGCGATGACGCACAGCGCATCTCGACTCCGTCGTCCACACATACTCGGATTCCGCCCGCCGCGACTTCATGGATTGGCTCCGTGCTCGCGCTAACCGAGGGTTATCGCGACGTTCCGCCCTCACATAGATATGAGGACGCACGCGAGGCTGAGGATCTGCAAGCGGTCTGGAAAACCGCTGCGGCAGTAGCCGGTCCAGTCGGGGGGTGCTAACTCCAGGTGTAACCACATCGTTGACCTGTCACGGGCGCAGGACAGACATCCTATTGCGAAACCAATTGCCATTTCGGAGGATGACCTAGTTATCCAGGCCAAACCACTGGCCTGCGTCTGGCACTAAGGGAGGATTTGTCTATGCGAAAAGCCGGCCGATTTGCATTCGGGTTATTGATAGCTGGCCTGCTGGCTGTCGCCGGGTCGCTGCCTGTAGCAGCCGGCTATGGCAACAGTGGCGGGAACGTCCAGCTCTACCAGGTCACGGCGTCGTTTAACTGCAACAACCCGTCCTTTTGCGGCAACAATCTGGGCGGGTTCTGGGCCTGGGCCGTCTTCAATCAGGACGGCACCTTCGATGCCGAGCTCACCGGCTGCAGCCACCTGGCCGACAGTCACGCACCAGGGCTCCAGGGTGCCCAGCACTTCCACGCCGACGGCCACTACATCGTCGCCCCTTTCAACGGAGCCCTCTGGATTGTCGTCGTGGATGAGGTAGACACGGCCAGCGGCGGATTCCTGGGGACCGGGACGGTGATGACTGTGCCGAGCGAGTTCATGCCGATCGGGCCAGCCGCCAAAGCCAAGCTCTCGACCGTCGACTTCTTCGGCATGACAGCACCCGGCGTCTCGTTCCAGGTGACCGTTACGCCGATGCACACCTAAAAGCACTCTCGAATAAACGAAGGGGTCTTCGGGCCGCCACTCAAAAGGCGGCCCGATACTTTTAGTCGAAACGGATTTGCGCGGTTAGGGCGGCCGATCAATTCGTGGACTTGCTTCTGGCTCCAATGAAGACCTCAGTCCTCAGGCGCTGAGTGGGGCAAAGGCAAAATATCCCGCGCGAGCAGCTTTCGGGCGTCCTGGCGGCCATAGTGAGGAACCACCGCGGGCGTGTCGGGGGAAATGGGCGATGAATCGCTCAACGTGGCTCCTATCTCAAATTCCGGGGCCGAGGTACTTCGTTAAAGAGTGTCAATTCAAATGTTGCCACCCCGGCTGAAAGAATTTTCGCGTCCCACAGGCGAACTTCGCGTGATTCCCAAATGATTTCTGGGCAGGGTGCTGGCGATGGGAGATGGCAGCCACTACGACTCCACACCTGATGGCGAATTCCGATGGGGGCTGGACGGTCTGATTGGCTGCAAGCAAGCGCGCGAGACAGGCATCCGGCTGAGCAAGGCGCACGAGCACCCCCAGGAGCAGGGATATGCCACCGGCACAGCACCCTATAGCTACAGGTATGAGCGCCAGACGGCCGGAGAGAAGTGGCCGCAGATGGTTGCGGATGAGGAGACGGCGCCAGTGCTGCAACGCATCTTCCAGACCTACGCGGCCAGTGAAGCATCCGCCAAGCAGATCGCTGAGATGCTGCACCGCGACAAGGTTTCGGCGCCCATCAGCAACCGGAACCGCAACCGGGCTGACCGTGTGTGGTCAGGTGACGTCATCAGTGGGATGCTGGCCAACCGGCGCTATATCGCTGAGCCACCCGCGAAGTGGCGCGCGCTGGATGCGCGGGATGTGTTTGACCGCGTGCAGGCTCGGCCGGCCTCCAAGGTACAGAGAAAGGCCCAAGGCCAGCGGTCATGCATCTTCCTGGGCCTGTTGTATTGCCAGGAGTGCGGACGCAGGCTCAGCCCCACCTACTTCCCCCAGGGTGTCTATTACCAGTGTGGCTCCAAATCCAGCCTGATTCCGTGCGACCTAGCACGCGAGAGTGTGAAGGAGTCTGATGTGCGCGGGCAGGTTGAGGCTGTCTTTGCTGACTTTCTGAATGGCATCCCGGCCGCAACTCCGGCTGCAGTCATCGAGACCAACGAGATCAAGATTGCGCGCCTGCGGAAGCAGTTGGAGCTGGTTGGTGACCGCTATGAGTCAGAAGGCACGATCACCCGCGAGGCATACCAAGCGAAGGTGGCTGAACTGAAGGCGCAGATCAAGGCGCTGGAGGAGCAGCCGGTAAAGGCTGTTGACCCGCGCGAACTGCTCACGCTCGGGCCAGCAGTGGCGCAAGGGTGACGCGGCTGAAAAGAACACCGTGCTGAAGGCACTTTGGGAGCGCATCGAGATCCGGCTGGACGAGCCAACTGAGGATGAGCGGATGGGCAACCCACAATCGCGCTGCAGTACGTCAGCCAAGGTGCGCCGGTGCTGTTCGATAGTGACGGCGTGCCGGTTCCGCGTGACGGTGGCCCCGGTGCAACATTGGGAGGCGGGGATGGATGGGAATCGAACCCACCCAGGACGCCTCAACAGCGCCCCGCAAACGGTTTTGAACACCGCCCTTTAGACGTCCACAACCGTCGACAAGCGGCCGCCGGAGATAGAGACCATTCCTTCCTCATCTGAAGGCGTCCGCGCCTGTCCGCAGAAACTCGAAAAGTTGGCTGTCACCTTGGCTGTCATAGCCCCGGATCCTAGAACCGATCTTTCGCTAGGCATCGACAACGTTGGCGAAGCGCACGGCGGCCGGCAAATGAGTCTCCAATGCGTCTTGCCACGGGTGTCGCTCTCAGCCCGGTGGTCGGAAACCGGCTCCGCCTCAACCAGATAGTTGGGCAATTTGTCGGTCGCAATTAGCTGGTCGCCCCAAGTGAAGACGAAGAGGCTCCGATTTCCGAAGTCGAGTCGAATTCCGATGGGGCTATCGGTATCGGGGAGGAATGTCTCTTCAACACTGGTCACGGGTCTGTTGATCGCTTAAGAAAATGGACCAGTTTTCGGGGGCCGCACACTCGCTGCAGCCGACGCTCCCATCCGAGGGACAGATGTCCCATTGATCACTTAGTGCAGCACCGGGTGTGATGGCAACCGCCGTGATCTCCTTGGCTCTAAGGCGACCCAGCCTTCCTCAGGCTGTCAGGCGGGGCCCGAGCAAACGCCTCCCTCCGTTGCGGATCGCCATTCCGATCGTTGTGGCGGCCTGGGCGGTTCTGTTCGAAGCCTGGCGCTTTGTTGGAACCGTCAGCACTCAGCCCGGAAATAACGACTTTCGGGTCTTCTACCTGGCGGCCGAGGCCGGTGCCACCTGGGGCTGGCCGCACATGTACGACCCATCAAAGCTTGAGCTGCTGAAACAGAGCTTCGGAGTGGTCGGGTCGGCAAACATTGCGCCGCTGTACACGTATCTGAATCCACCCCTGCTCGCGTGGCTGATTGCGATCCTGACCCCGCTGCCATTTTCGCTCGATCTTTACCTCTGGACCGGCCTGAACGTCGCCGCTATCGGTGTCGCTTCAGGACTCGTGTTTGGCCGCAGTCGAAGCGCATGGACCCTCGCGTTTTTGAGCTCGCTGGCGCTTTGGCCAGCGGCCTTCGCCATTGAACGCGGACAGCCCGAGCTACTTCTTTACGCACTAGTTGTTGCTTCATGGTGGTGCGCTCAACGTGGACACCAGCGGTGGGCCGGTGTCCTCCTGGGGCTCGCCAGCTGCATCAAGCCGCAGGACGTGATCCTCCTGCCGGCTGTCTTCTTTATCTGCGGCTTTCGATTGACGGCGCTGTGGTGGCTCGCCGCAACCGGCGTCGCAGTTGCGCTGTTCGCCGCCGCCCTCGGACCTACCGGCATCGGGACATACGGTGGTGTCATGGCCTGGGCCGCGTCGGATCCCAGCTTCACGGCTACGCCACTGCTATCGCCATTCGGACCGCGCGCCTCGTTGTTGGTCGGGCAGGCAGTCTTTGCGGCGATCGCGCTGATTGGGGTTTGGCTAAATCGGCGATCTCTTCGAGTCGCCCTTGCGATCGGAATCGTCGGCACGTTGACGTCTGCCGTCCACCTGCATGAATACGACTACGTCGGCCTGGTCGTGTCAGCATGGCTTGCGATCGACGGATCGATGTCGCTTGATGACATCGTCTGGATAGGCACTGGCATTGTTTCTGGTCAATTGCCGGCTATTGGCATCCGCGCGGCGATTTTGATTTGGCTGCCTCTCTCGCTTGGCTTCCTGATCATGCGCGGCAGGTGGCGAGGTGGCCTGAACCCCCTGGCTGCTTTTCCCCCACGCGGCCCAAATATGACAACACCGTTCCGGTCCGGGCAATCCGAATCCTGATGTCCTGACTGGAATCCGTCGCACTGCCGCCGTGTGCCTCGCGAGCCTAAAACGGCTCTTGGTCCACCGCTAAGGTGACCCAGCTCGTGCGTCCAAAGGCGTTCGCTGGCGCCTGCAAACGTCCGCGGCTGTGGCTGTCATCTTGGCTGTCATGGCAGTCAAATTTGGCGGGGATGGATGGGAATCGAACCCACCCAGGACGCCTCAACAGCGCCCCGCAAACGGTTTTGAAGACCGCGGGGAGCACCAGCTCCCATACATCCCCGGTGAGGGCCTAGGTTAGCGCGGCGGCGCGAACTTCCTGCGCAGGCGCTGGACCTCGAGGCCGGCCGCGCACCCGCGGATGTGGTCGTTCACCAGGCCCATCGCCTGCATGAACGAATAGACCGTCGTCGGCCCGACGAAACCCCAACCGCGACGGCGCAAGTCCTTGCTCATCGCGGCGGCTTCTTCGCTGGAAGCAATCCTCATCAGCTCGTCGCGCTCGAGCAGGCGGCGCCGCGGCTTGGGTGCGTAGCGCCAGACATAGGCGCCAAAGCTCCCGAACTCCTCGACCAGGTCTGCGTAGCGACGGGCGTTGTTGATCGTGGCGTCGATCTTTGCCCGATTGCGGACGATGCCGGCGTCGTTCATCAACCGCGCCGCGTCGCGAGCGCCAAAACGGGCGACGGCAGCCGGGTCGAAGCCGCGGAACGCGGCGCGAAAGTTGTCCCGCTTGCGCAGGATCGTGAGCCAGCTGAGCCCCGACATGAAGCCTTCGAGGATCAGCTTCTCGAACAGCCGCTGGTCGTCGGCCACGGGCCGGCCCCATTCGAGGTCGTGGTAACGGCGGTACAGATCGTCAGAATCCGACCACCAGCACCGGGCCACACCATCGGAGCCGACGCTGACGCCGGACGAAGCGGCGATCGCCTTAGATCAGCGCTTCGAGCTTGGCCTTCAGGTCGCCCTTCATGTTCGGGCGATAGCCGACAGTCCGCTCCGCAGGTTTCCCGTCCTTGAAGATGATCACGGTCGGGATCGACATGATCCCGAGCTGCATCGGCACCGACGGGTTCTCGTCAATGTCCATCTTCATGACCTTGATCTTGTCGCCCAGCTCACCGTGGATCTGCTCCACGATCGGGGCGATCATCCGGCAAGGCCCGCACCATGTCGCCCAGAAGTCGACGAGCACCGGCTTGTCGGCTTTCAGAACGGCGGTCTCGAAGTCGCTGTCGGTGACTTCCTGGATGTTTGCCACGTGCACTCCCTCTAAAAAGACCTAATCGCCGGAATCCGACTTTGATTCCGACTTCGATCCCGACTTGGATTCGGACTTTGAGTCAGACTTGGATTCCGACTTCGTCTCGGGCTTCTTGTCAGCGCTCGGCGCGGCGCCGTTGCCCGACGACTCCTTGCCCGCGCCCCTGTAGTCGGTGGTGTAGAAGCCGCTGCCCTTGAAGACAACCCCCGTCGGGTAGATGACCTTGGTCAGCTTGCCCTGGCATTTGGGACATACCTTGAGCGACTCGTCCGACATCCTTTGCTGAATCTCGAACTGGTGTCCGCAGTTGGTGCATCGGTATCCGTAAGTCGGCAATTTTGGTTCCTAGACTATAAACGTCGATCTCGTTCCAGCCGATCGAACACCATCCCCGAGGGTGGCTTCGGGTGGAAATAGGTCGTCTTCTGGGGAAGAGTCTTCCCTTCCTGAGCCAGCTTCAAAACCTCGCGGACATCCGGCGCGTCGAGGAAGAAGGCGGCGGTGCCGACGCCCTCGTCGACCCACCGCACAGCCTCTTCCGGGTCCCGGGTGTAAAGCAGGAAATCCTCGGGGTTTCGCGTCCCGAGCAGGTTGTCGATCACCTGCTCGTGGAGCTCCACCAGGGCCAGATCGCCTTCCAGGGGAAGCACCTGGTACAGGTGGTTGCGATACGCGCCGGCCGCCACCCGGCCACGCAGCGCGGCCAGCGTCTCTTCGAGCGAGGCTTTCGGCTCGCCTCCGGTGACAGCGATACCGGCTTTCATGACGCGGTGCGTGGGCAGCACGACCAGACCCGGATCGGCGATGTCGGTCAGGAGTGCGAGCGTGAAGCGCGACGCAGCGTCCGGGCTTCCGCCCACCTCCTCGGCATACGCCAGCGCGGTTTCGTAGCGATGGTGGCCGTCGGCGATAAGGACAGGCAGCTGTTCGAGCGAGGCGTGAATCGACGCGTGGATCGCCGGATCGGAGATCACCCAGAACCGGTGAGTCATGTCCTCGGGCCCGGCGAAGCTGACCGCCGGCGCCCTCGCCGCAACCCGCTCGAGGACCTCGGGGACGCCGCTGCCCTTGCCCTCGTACAGGAACCAGAGCGGTTCCAGGCTGACCTTCGTCGCGCGAAGCAGGGCCAGGCGGTCTTCTTTCGGACCTTGGTGCGTCCGCTCGTGCGGCAGCACCACCTTGTCGGCATAGGGCTGCAGGCGCAGGGCGGCGACCAGGTCCCGGCGAACACGCCCATCGAAAGCCACCTCATGCACGTACATCGACCGCGGGTCCGGCTCGAGGATCCGATCGTCGAGCCACCTCTCGAAATTTCTCGCGGCACCGTCGTAATCGCTGCCCGGCCTCGTCAGATGCACGACGTTGTACTGCGACATGGAGCGATAGTGGGCGACGTCTGAATCCGACAGAACGTCGTACGGTGGCGCCACCAGCTTGCCCGGATCGCCCGCCCGTGCCAGGTAGTACCTGACGCCCGGCAGAGCGCGGATGTCAGGCGTCGGAGTGTTGGAGCAGTTCTACATAACGCAGATCCGACATCCCCTCTACCTCTCGCAGCCGCAACAAGACATCTTGCGCGACCCGGTCGTCGACCGCCAGGATCATCATCGCGTTGCCGCGCGGCGCATCCCGGCCGACCTGCATGCTGGCGATGTTCACGTCGTGCTCGCCGAGAATGCTGCCGACCTTGCCGACGACGCCTGGACGATCTTCGTGCCGGCTGACCAGAAAACGCCCTTCCGGTATCAAGTCGACCCGAAATGAGTCGATTCGCACCGCGCGCGGCTCACCCATCAGCAGGGTGCCAGCGATCTCGTGGTCCAGCATGCGGACGGTGATCAGGCTGGCGTAGCTGCTGTGCGAGCGGCTGCGCCGCTCGACCAGACGAATCCCGCGGTTGGCAGCAATCAAGCGCGCGTTGACCGCGTTGATGCGTTCCTCGGTGAAAGGCTGGACGACGCCTTTGATCGCCGACGCGACCAGCAGGTTCACATCATGCTCGGCGAGCTCGCCCTCGAAATCGAGCTCGATCGTTCCCACCCGACCTCCGTAGAGCTGGGCATGCAGCGCGGCGAGACGCTCGGTCAGCTCGGCAAAAGGACGGAGATAAGCAAGCTCCTCGGGCGGCAACGCCGGCGCGTTGACAGCGAAGCGCGGCAGGTCCCCCGCAAGCACGGCGGCCACTTCTTCTGCAACGTCGAAGGCGACAGACACCTGCGCCTCCAGCGTCGACGCGCCGATGTGCGGCGTGGCGATGAAATTGGAAAGCTTGAGCACCGGGTTGTCGCCGGGAGGCTCGGTCGCGAACACATCGGCCGCGGCCGCGGTCAGCCGGCCCGCCTGCAGGGCCTCGCACAAAGCCGCCTCGTCGACGATTCCGCCGCGCGCGGTGTTGATGAGGCGCGCCGTCGGTTTCATCAGCGCCAACTGCGGCCCACCGATCAGGTTGCGATTCGAATCGACGAGTGGCACGTGCACGGTAACGAAGTCGGCACGCTCGAGGAGGTCATTGAGGCTGACCAGCGCGACGTTGAACAGCTCCGCCCGCTCCACCGAAACCACGGGGTCGTAGGCGATGACGTCCATCTCGAGGCCATGCGCACGCTTCGCCACCTCGGAGCCCACGTTGCCGAGACCGATCACCCCGAGTGTCTTGCCGCGGATCTCGGTGCCGACAAACTTCGAGCGATTCCACTCCCCGCGCTTGACCGACGCATCTGCCTGCGGCACCCAGCGCGCAAGCGCGAACAGCAGCGCCATCGCGTGCTCGGCGGCAGCCACGATGTTGCCGCGCGGCGCGTTGACGACCAGGATGCCCTTGCGCGTGGCAGCCTGGACGTCGATGTTGTCGACGCCGACGCCGGCGCGGCCGACGACACGGAGCTTGCGACCCGCCTCGATGATCGGCGCGGTGACCCGTGTCTCGCTGCGCACGACGAGCGCGTCGAAGTCAGGAATTCTCCGGATCAGCTCCGACTCTTCGAGCTTGCTGACTACGGTGACCTCGCCCGCGCGGCGCAGTCGCTCGAGGCCGTCTTCGGCCAACGGGTCGGCGACGAGGATCTTGGCCACCGGGGTCGGGCCGCCTAGCGGGCGGCCGCGGGGACGCCCTGCACTGAGGCGGTCACGGCGGCCACGCCGCGACCGTCCGCGGGCGCGATGTCCAGCTCTTCGAGCGCCTGCTCGATCGCCCAGATGACCTGCACCACATCGCCCTCGGCGACCGCGCCGAGATGCCCGACGCGGACCATCTTCCCCGTCATCTTGCCCTGGCCGCCCGCGATCACCACTCCGTACTTGGTGTCGATCAGGGTGCGGAGAGCCGCCACGTCGAGTCCCGGCGGCGGGACCGCCGAGGTCACGGTGTGGGAGCGAAATCCTTCTTGCGCGTATAGCTGGAAGCCCAGGGCGACCAGGCCGGCCTGGGTGGCGCGTGCGAGTCGCGCGTGCCGCTCGTAGACGTTGTTGAGACCTTCCTCTTCGAGCATCCGCAGCCCTTCCTGCAGCGCATAGGCGACGGGAACGGCCGGCGTGAATGGGGTCATGCCCTTCTGCGCCCAGGTCTTGGCCTCTTTCCAATCAAAGTAGAAGCGAGGCGAGCGAGTGTTGGCCTGCTGCTCCCACGCGTGCTCGCTGACGCTGACAAGCGCCAGGCCCGGCGGCGCCATCCAGCCCTTCTGCGAACCGCTGACCGCGACGTCGATCCCCCAGGCATCCGTTTCGATCTCGATCGAGCTGATCGAGCTGACGCCGTCCACGACGACAAGGCGCCTGGCGTCCCGGGCGACGCGCGCGAGGTCGCGAAGCGGGTTGGTCAGACCGGTCGACGTCTCGTTGTGAGTGAGAAGCACGACCTGGGCTTTCGGATGGCGCTCTAGGACGACCGCCAGGTCGTCGGGGTCGACCGGCTGGCCCCACTCGAACTCCAGTCGTACGACGTCGGCGCCGTAGGCGGCGGCCAGCGCCGCGAATCGCTCGCCGAAGTTTCCGCACAGCGCGACGACCACTTCGTCCCCCTGCGACACGAGGTTGGCGACCGCCGACTCAAGCCCTCCGGTTCCCGAGCTGGTGAGGAGAAGCAGGTCGTTCTTGGTTTTGAATACGCGCTTGGCGCCGGCCGTGATCTCAGACAGGATGGCGGCGAACTCGGTGCCGCGGTGGTCGATCATCGGCCGGCTCATGCTGCGGACCACCCTCTCGGGAAGGGGCGTCGGTCCTGGGATTCGCAGCTGTGTGTGGAATGTCATGGGCGCGCTCCAGTAATCGGCTTTGGCGGCCTAGAAATTCTGCCTCAGTGCAGCTCGGTTGTGTATGGAAGGAGAGCGATCGCTCGGGCGCGCTCGAGGGCCGTTGTGAGTGGCCGCTGATGCTTGGCACATGTTCCGGTCACGCGCCGAGGGAGGATCTTGCCCCGGTCGCTGACAAAGCGGCGCAGCCGTGAGATCTCCTTGTAGTCGATGTAATCGATCTTCTCGACGCAGAACGCGCAGACCTTGCGGTGCTGTCGCTTCTGGCCTCGGGGCGCACTGGATGAGGACGCCTCTCTTGTCGGGGGTCGTTCAACTGCCATGGGGTACTCCTAAAACGGGATCTCGTCCGGGTCGACGTCACGCGGCGCGTCGTCCGGAGCGGGGATGCCTTCTTCTGACGCGGCAGGCTTCTGGCGCGGCACACCGTCACTCGGTCCGCTGCTCCGGCTGTCGAGAAACTGCACGTCGTTGGCGATGATCTCGGTCGTCCTGCGCTTCTGGCCGTCCTGGCCTTCCCAGGACCGCGTCTGGATGCGGCCCTCGATGAACACCAGCGCGCCCTTGCGGGTGTACTGGGCGACGATCTCGGCCAGGTTCCGTTTGCCGATGTTGTACGCAACGATGTTGTGGTAGTCGGTGAACTCCTTGCGCTCGCCCTCCGGTCCCGACGACCAGCGGTTTGTCGCGATGCTGAAATTCGTCACCGCGGTGCCGCTCGGCGTATAGCGCATCTCCGGGTCCTTGGTGAGCCGTCCGATGAGCAGGGCCTTGTTGAGATTCGACATTTACGACTCCTCCCGATGCTCCCGATCTGGCCGGCGCGATTCACCCTCCGCCTCGACTGACCCTGCGGCCACGGGCTCCAGCACGACCTCCGCCGGGGGTGGCGGGACGGGGGTCGGGACAACCTTCTCGGGTTTGCGCACGATCAGGTGACGCAGGACCTCTTCGGTGATCTTGAGGCCTGCCTCGAGCTCGGGCACGCGCTCGGGCTCGAGCTGGAAGTCCTGGAGCACGTACGAGCCTTCCTTCTGGTGCTTGACCTCGTAGGCGAGCTTGCGCTTGCCCCACAGGTTGGTGCGCTCGGGCGTGCCGCCTGACCTTTCGATGAGCGTGTTCACGCGCTTCACCGCTTCCTGGACTTTGTCATCGTCAAAGTCCGCCCGGACGATGTACAGAACTTCGTAATCCCGCAACCGGAAACCTCCTTCCTATGGGTTCAGGCCCCGGTCCAACGGTTGCCTTCGCAACCGGCCGAAGCCAGAAAGGTGAGGTCGGTATTCTACCAAGGGTCATGGCCACCCGATCCCGAGCGAAGGCTTCCGCGGGCGCACGCAAAGGCAAAGCCGGGCGCCGGGCGCCGATTCGGACAAAGTCGGGGACCGGCGTCCCGCTGCTCCCAATCGTGGTCGGGTCCATCCTCGCCGTGCTCGTGATCGCGTTGATCGGGGCCATCGTCTATTACGGAAGACCGCAACCTGGCCCGCAGCCCGTCGCCGGCGTACCGTGCGATCACCTCGAGCAATCGCAGACCCACTACCACGCTGCCTTGCAGATCGTCTACGGCGGTGCGGTGCACAACATCCCCGACAACATCGGCATCAACATGGATTCGGCCGGCAACATCTCCTGCTACTACTGGCTGCACGTGCATCCGGCGAACAAGAACGTGATTCACATCGAGTCGCCAAAAAACGACACGTTCACACTCGGCCAGTTCTTCGACGTGTGGAACTCCTGGAGCAACGCGCACGGCTTGGGTGCGCAGAAGCTCGACGCCACACACGTTTCGACGATCACCGTCCAACCGGACCAGAAAGTGATCGTCTACATCGATCTGGGCGACGCCAAAGGTGCGCAGGTTTTCACCGGCGACCCACGGACGATTCTGCTGAGGTCCCACGAGGTGATCACCATCGAGATCACGCCGCCCGAGGTGACGCCGCCGCCGGCCTTTACGTTTGAGGCCGGGCTTTAGCCCCTCCGCCGGCTTCGCCGTCACCTCCCCGTAATCGGTGAGGAGCCGCTTCGAGGAGCACCCGCGCGGCTCGGTAGTGCTCGAGCTCATCGTGGTTGTTGCCTGCCCGCGTGGCGCGATCGGCTAGACGCAGGTGCGACTCCACAGCATCGCTGTCGAAGCGAAACTCTTGGCCGCGCTCGACCGTGCGCAGGCGCTCGCGGCGGTGGTGGTCGTTGTGAAGCTCGATCGTGCTCCTCTCCCTGGCGATGATGGCCGCAGCCTCGTCCTTGCGCCCGAGGGCGATCAACGCTTGCGCCTGGCAGACGCGGGCGTCAGAGCCAAGCGGCCAGTCGTAGGTGTTGATCGCGGCCTTCAGGGCCAGCAAGGCCCGACGCGGGTCGCCCTGCAGCATGAGGACGCGTCCCCTCTCCAGGGCAAGCTCCCGCTCGATCCCGGCCTCCTGGCCCTCGAGGAGATACTCCGCCTCGGTGCCTAGCCGTTCCGCGATGATCCGCAGCACCCGGATCGACGGCCGGGACTTGCCGAGCTCGACCTGGTTGAGAAAGGCGCGGCTGAAGTCGTCCCTCACCACCTTGGCGAGGCTCAGGCCGCGGTCCTGGCGGATCCTTCGGATCCGCTGCCCCAGCGTCTCCTTTTCGTCCATCCGTCCTACCCTACCGTAAAGAGTTGGTTTACAGGTAATCCTGGGGGTTAAGGCTTCTGGTCAGGGTCGTGAAGTTCTGGAAGCCGTGCTGGGTCACCATGCCGGTGTCTTCCACCCGTACGCCGCCGAAGCCCAGCAGGTACAGCCCGGGCTCCACCGTGACGACGTCACCCTCACGCAGCTCGTCCACCACCGCATCGCGAAGCGCCGGCTCTTCGTGCACCTCCAGGCCAACGCCGTGTCCGGTGCTGTGATTCAACTTCGCGACCCCCTCCGCGCCCTCAAAGCCCTTCGTCGTGGTCGCGTAGCCGCGGTCCACCAGCACCTGACACACAGCGTGATGAGGCTCCTGCCCAGGCACGCCGGCGGCAATCGACTCGATGCCGGCGTCGAGCGCCTGCAGGACGGCTGCGTGCATGCGCTTGACATCGTCGCTGATCTCACCGACGACAACTGTGCGAGTGAGGTCGCCGTTGAGGTGGGTCTGGCGGCTCGTGGGAAAGATGTCGATGATCACAGGCGCGTTGGCCTTGATCGGACCGGTGCCGCGGTAATGCGGCAGGGCGCACTCGGGCGATCCCGCGATGATCATGTCGGGGCACGTGTAGCCCTTCTTGCCCAGGAGCAGCTGGGCCCGGGCGTAGAGCTGTTCCGAGGTCAGCGGCCCTCCGTTCGACCACAGGACTCCGTCTCTGATCTCCGCCTCGGACAGGCCGCGGACCACTTCGACCACAGCCGATTCGGCGGCCCTTTGCGCGTCTTGGATCGCCGCCGCTTCGGCCGCTGATTTGTGCCTCCGTCCTGCAACATATAGCTCCCGGTCGACCTGGGCGTCGATCCCGCCGGCGCGCAGGTCTTCGAGGTGGACGGCGCGAAGGTTTGGTGAGACGCGCGCGTCGCTGATGCCTCGCTCGCGCAGCATCCGGGCGGCCAGTCGAGCCCACGTCTGATGGACGTAGGTGTCGCGGTCTTCGACGACAGTCGCGGCTCGCGATTGAGCGCGGGCGCGGTCGATCTCAAGCGGGCTGGCCACCAGGACGTCGTCCTTTTCGCTGAACCTGATGTAGAGCGCGTTCTCGACGCCGAATCCTGTGGCGTAGATGAAGTCGGCGTCTTCGTCGCCGCTGGGGATGAGAACGATCGGTGCTTTCCCCGACGGACGCGGCTTGGCTCGCCTGGGTAGGGTCGCGTCGACGCGGTCCGGGTCGCGCCACAGGCCGGCGGTCTCCACCGCCTGGGCCACCGCCTGGAGCAGAGCATCATCGCCACGCCCGCGGGTCCGCTGCCGCCCACGTCCTTCGAGGTTGAGCTTTTCCTGGACCTCGTAGCCGCTTGTGTAGGCGACCTCATACCCCAGATCTCGGAGGTGCGCGAGGTCGCGCCGCAAGGTCCGGTCGGAGACGCCGGCTTTTTCGGCCAGCTCGAGGGGGTTGAGCCCAGGCTCGGCGATGATCGCGGCGAGCACCCGCAGCAGCCGAGCCAGACGCTCAGCGCGGTTCACAGAGGAGACGAGGTGTAGCTGTAGGCCGGATTCACTCCGGCCGTCCCCAAGCGCCGCATACCAGACGCCTCCCATGGTCGCATGTGGGAGGAGGGGTTCCGCGGGGGAGGACATCCGTCCTCACCCGCGATTCGGAGAGGAGGTGTAGCTGTAGGCCGGATTCACTCCGGCCGGTCGCCAGGCGCCGCATACCAGACGCCTCCCATGGTCGCATGTGGGAGGAGGGGGTTCCGCCGGGGAGGACGCGGTCCTCACCCGCGCCTTTAGCTAATTTCTTCCCAGGACGTGGTCGGGGTGCCCTCGAACGGGTCGGGCTCGGCCTCCTCCTGGTTGCCGACCTTCTGGTGGAAGCGGCTCGAGATCATCTGGTAGGCCATCGCCTTGGGGATGCCGAGCTTGGTGAGCGATTTCACCTCGTCCGCCATCACCTTGTCGCGAGCCGCCTCGATTGCGGCGAGCACCTCTTCGATCGAGGCCGTCTTCTTGACCATGCGAAGGGCCATTCTACCGGGTCGATTTCGACCGGGCCTTAGACTTGTCCGGTACTTACCGCGGCTGTTCCTGAGCAGCCGTTCCGGGTGGGGGTTTGGATGGCGACTGAGTATTCCGCCGACAAGATCCGCAACGTGGTCCTGCTGGGCCATTCGCACGACGGCAAGACCATGCTCGCGGAGGCCATGTTGTTCGCCTCAGGGGCGGTCGCTCGCATGGGATCCCCCGACCAGGCGACCGCGACGACGGATTTCGAGCCCGAGGAACACAAGAGGAAGATCTCGATCACACTCGGCGTCGCGTTTGCCGAGCACAACGGCCACAAGATCAACATCATCGATGCGCCTGGATTCTTCGATTTCGCGGGCCAGGTGATCAGCGGGCTCCGAGCCGCGGAGGGAGTGGTGGTGGTCGTCGGCCCGACCGCGCAGCTCGCCGTCGGGACCGAGGTCGCGTGGGAGTTCTGCAACCGATCGAGCAAGCCGCGAATCGTGGTCGTGAACAAGCTGGACAAGGAAAATTCGGACTTTTACGGCGCCGTCGCGGCGATGCGGGAGACTCTGACGCCGCGCCCGTTTCCTTTGCATCTTCCGATCGGCGCGGAGCAGGACTTTCGCGGCATCGTCGACCTGCTGCACATGAAGGCGTTCGTCACGGCTGACGACGGCAAGGGCAGCGAGGTCCCGATCCCCGACGATATGAAGCAGCGAGTCGATGAGTACCGGGGCCAGCTGATCGAGGCCGCGGCCGAGAGCGACGATTCACTGCTCGAGAAGTACCTCGACGCGGGCACGCTCAGCGAAGACGAAATCCAGCGCGGTCTGCGTCAGGGAATCCTCGAGGGCAAGGTCGCACCCGTAGTCTGTTGCTCGGCGACCAAGCTTCTCGGCGTGCGCACGCTCATGTCGACGATCGCGGAGCTCATGCCGCCGCCCGAGGCAGAGCCGGACAAACCCGTCAAGGCCTTTGTCTTCAGCACCGGTGGCGATCAGTTCGGCCGCGTCAGCTACTTCAAGGTTGTCGCGGGAACGGTCAAAGCCGACGCCCATCTGCCCAACCTCAGCCGCGGCGGCGAGGAGCGGCTTGCTCAGATCTTCTTTCCCCGCGGTAAGGAGCATGTCGCCGCCACCGAGGTGCGGGCAGGCGACATCGCGGCCGCGACCAAGCTGACCCACACGCTGACCGGAGACACCCTTGGCCTCAAGGACGGCGGGCCGGTGGCGCCGATCGATTTTCCAGGCCCGGCATACAGCCTGGCCATCACGCCTAAAGCGCGAGGCGACGAGGAGAAGATCTCGAGCGGGCTAGCCCGCCTGAGCGAGGAAGATCCGACGCTCCAGGTCGAGCGAAGCGAGGAGACGAAGCAGCTGGTGATTGCGGGACTGGGCGATGTCCACCTCGACGTGACCCTGGAGAGGTTGAAGCGCAAGTACGGCGTCGAGGCCACGACGGCGACTCCTCGAGTGCCGTATCGGGAGACGGTGCACGGCCACGCCCGTGCCGAGGGACGCCATGTCAAGCAGTCAGGCGGCCATGGGCAGTACGGCATCTGCGTGATCGAGGTCGAGCCGACGGCGCGGGGGGAGGGATTCGTCTGGGAGGACAAGATCTTTGGCGGGTCGATCCCGCAGAACTTCCGGCCCTCGGTCCAGAAAGGGATTGTCGACACGATGTCCAAGGGCGTCGTCGCGGGCTACCCGATGGTCGACGTCAAGGTAAGGCTCGTCGACGGCAAGTACCACTCGGTGGATTCGAACGATATGGCGTTTCAGATCGCGGGCTCGGTGGCCATCCGCAGGGCCGCGCTCGATGCCGGACCGGTGCTCCTCGAACCCCTGGTCGAGGCGACCATCCACGTGCCCGAGAAGAATCTCGGCGACATCATGTCGGACATCAACGGGCGCCGTGGCAAGATCCTCGGCACCGAGCCGACTGACGGCTATCAGGACGTGAAGGCGATGGTGCCGGAGTCGGAGATGCTTCGCTTCGCCCTCGACCTCCGCTCCATCACACAGGGCCGGGGAAGCTTCTCGAAGAAGTTCTCGCATTACGAGGAGATGCCGGCCCACCTAGCCAAGGGCATCATCGAAGAGTTCCAGAAGCAGCACGAAGCCGCCGCGTCAGCGCACTAGTATCGGCGCCGTGGCCGCCTCAGGCTCGTACGACGTAGTTGTGATTGGCGGTGGTATCACCGGCGCGGGAGTCACGCGCGACCTCTCGCTGCGCGGGCTTTCGGTGCTTCTCCTGGAAAAGGGCGATTGGGGCGCGGGCACCACTGGCGCGTCGAGCTGGATGATCCACGGTGGTCCGCGCTACCTCGAGTTCGACTGGGATACGACACGGCTCTCGACTCAGGACGCCGGCTACATCGTCACGATCGCCCGCAATCTCGTCTACCGCGTCGTGTTCCTCATCCCAGTCCTGCCGCACGACAAGAACAACATCGAGCGCATGGAGACCGCGATGGAGGTCTACGACCGCTTCCAGCCGCTGAAGAAGGCACACCCGCACCGGCGCCTGACAGCAGCGGAAGCGCTGCAGGCAGAACCGGGCCTCACTCCCGACCTGATCGGCGCGGTGACGATGGAGGAGTGGGGCGTTGATCCCCACCGCCTGGTCTTCGCCAACGTGCAGGACGCCCTGGTGCACGGCGCCCGCGCGTTCAATCACACGCGCGTCACAGAGCTGATCCGCGATGCGGGCAAGGTCATCGGCGTTCGCTACCAGGGCCCCGACGGGACCTCCTCGGAAGCCCGTGCGCGCGTGGTCGTGAACGCCACCGGGCCATGGTCGCCCGAGGTCGCAGCGATGGCCGGCGCCACGGTAGAGCTTCGGCCGGCCAAGGGGATCCACATCATCTACCCGCACCGCATCTCCAACTTTTCGATCAGCGCGGAATCGATCGATGGCCGTGACCTGCTCATGGTCGCCCACGGCGGATTCACGCTCCTGGGCACGACCGACGACGACTTCTACGGCGACCTCGACTCGGTGGACGTGGTCGAAGACGAGGTCGATTACCTCATCCAGGGCATCGAGCGCGTATTTCCCTCCATCCGGGATTACCGCCCGGCGCGGACGACGACGGGGGTGCGACCGACATTGTTCAAATGGCGCCGCTACGAAGATGAGCTGTCACGGCGCTACGAGGTCATCGACCACTCGGGCGAAGGCGCCGACGGGTTCATCTCGATCGCGGGCGGAAAGCTTTCCATGTACCGGCTGATGGCGGAGGAAACGTCCGACGCCGTGTGCCGGACGCTCGGCCACCAGGCTGCATGCACGACATCAACTCAGCCGCTCCCTGGCAACGAGTCAGATCCCGAACCAGCAGCGGCGCTTGCCGCACGATGCGGTATTCCAGCACTCGCTGCAATCAAGCTGCAGACCAGGCACGGCTCGAACTCCGAGAAGGTCCTAGACGCGGACCCTGGCGGATGCATTCCGTCGCGTCGGCATCGCCGCGGGGCCGTGTGCGGGAGCCGCGTGCATCCTTCGTGCGGCTGAAGTCGTCGGGGCCGAGCTCGGATGGAGCGCGTCGCAGAGATTTGAAGCCGCGCGCGACTTTGTCAAAGGCGCGTGGCTCGGTCGTGCACCAGTCCTCGGACACGCGGGTTGGGCCCAGGAAGAGCTGGCGCAAGGTTCGATGCGGGGCCTTATGAGAGTCGATGGCGCGCGCTGACTCGCTGGCCAAGCTCGCGCTCGCGTACGGCGTGCATCTCGCCAGAAGACGTTTGCGCCGCCCGCGCTCGCAGCTTTCCTCTCTGGTGGCGACATATGCGAGCGACGGCATTCGTGAGCTCGAGCCATTGGAGCGCGAGCGTCACCCGCGGCTGGTGACGTGCATCAACTGCGGGTTATGCGCGCTTGCCGCGGGTCGCATCGGAAAGACTCGCCTTCCCGACCTCGCGTCCTCTTATATGCGGCTCTACGCGCGAGTTGGCGAAGCGTCCTCCGACCTGGTGGGAGAGACGCCCGACCTGGTGGCCGCTTCCGCAGTCTGCCCCGTCGGGTTGCCGCTCGACGAGGTGGCGGCTGTCGTCCGGCGACTCAGCATCCGCTGAGGCCGCGGCCCGAGTCGCCAGGCGGAAGGGCCGATCCGGATCATCTCGCCCGCCTCACCCTCACCCGACCCCGCAGGCGGCGGCGACGCCAACGCCGGAGCCTGGGAGCACGCGCGCATCCAGGTTGGGGCTTGCGAGTTATCCACATTATGTATACAGTCTGGGGAGATCACACTATATATAGAGCCAATGGTCAAGAGGTTATTTCGCCGACTGAGGCACTGGACGGGGGTGGAAAGCTTCCGCACGCGTGCCCGCCAGTTCATGGCGGAGGACTTCGGCGAGCTCGTCAGCACCTCGGTCGGGTCCGGGGTCTTCGCCGCCCCGCCCCGCATCCGCGACGTCCCGCGGCCGGTGCCGCCCGCTGCTGCGGTGTGCGAGATGCGATTCATGAAGCTCCACACGGAAGGCCGGTTTGACGAGATGTGGGAGATGCTCGCCGAAGACGCGCAGCGGGCATGGGGCGGTTTGCAGAACTTCGTGCGCGAGATGCCACGACTCGATGAGTGGCTCGAGATTCTCGACATGCAGGTCGCCAGCGTGACTCTGCTCGAGAGCTGGACCGATCATCTACATCAGCACACGTACAACAACGTCGCCCGCCTGGTGATGCGTTACACGGTTCGCCAGCAGTGGAAAGAGTGGACGTTCGACCGTCAGGTTCATCTCGTATCCGCCTCCGATGGATGGCACACCCTCTGCTATCCCACAAGGCGAAGAACGGCGGTTGCCCGCTGATATAGTGGGTTTCAGCCCATGCTTCAGCAGACCATCGAGGAGCAGGAGCGTTATCGGCGCTGGCACCGCCGCACCAGGCGCGCGATGACGCCCCGCCGCCTGTTGCAGGAATCAGATGAACTGCTCTTCTGGGTCGAAGAGTGTCTTGTCCAGCAGGTCCGCATCGTGCCCGGCTGGCTGGTGCCGCGTCTCATGACGGTTCTCCGCCATGCGCATCCCCAGCTTCCCGCACGGCTTGGTCGCGAGCGGCGTCCCGAGCAGGTGATGGAGATCATCTACGACGCACAGGCCGCTCTGATGGAGCAGGCGTGCAACAGTCGCGGTCCCGCGCAGGTGATTCCACTGTTTGCGCGCTCCCGCGAGCGGATGCTGAAAGAAGCCGCGCTGTAGCGGCTTCAATGCTGCGCGTCGACCTTCATCTCCACTCGCATTTCTCGCACGACGGCAAGAGCTCGCTCCAGGAGCTGATCGACCGCGCCCACGAGTGCAGGCTCGACCGCATCGCGCTGACGGACCACAACACAGTGGAAGGCGCCCTGACGTTCGTGCGAATCGCACCCGAGCTTGCGATCGCGGGCGAGGAGGTCAAGACGCTCGAAGGTGAGGTAATCGGGTTGTTCATCACGAGCCGCGTCTCGCCTTTTCTCGCACCGGAGGAGGCGATGGATCTCATTCACGGCATGGGGGGCCTTACATACCTGCCGCATCCGCTGGACCCGCATCGCGCGAACTTCC
>WNGG01000363.1_pt1 | contig 47817 bp, 53 predicted proteins | sample 5400661 | NCBI WGS metagenome assembly WNGG01 (sample SAMN13153372, study PRJNA577476) | soil metagenome | isolation source: 100 cm soil or saprolite under Garry oak tree replicate 1 | place: USA:California | collected 2016-06-15 | reverse complement strand
CGGTCCGATTCAGTATTTGGCGACCAGGGCCGGAAAACTTCAGACGCCCGGTCCGTTTAAAACGGGAACGTCTCCTCTGAGGAGAAGGGAGAAGATCGAAATGGCACCCCTCATCTACGTGGGAACGACGAAAGTCAAGCCTGGAAAGCTCGCGTCTCTCCGCACGCAACTATCCGAGTTGGTCGACTTCGTGGAGACGAACGAACCGCGAATGATCGCCTTCCACCTTTATCTTGACGAGCCCGGAGAAAAGCTCACCATCGTGCAGGTCCATCCTGATTCGGCGTCGATGGAGTTCCACATGCAGGTCAATGCGAAGCACTTCGCCACCGCATTCGACAACCTCGACGCCGCGATCAGCGAGCAGTACTTCGGCACGATCTCGGACGGACTCGCGACCGAGCTGGCCAAGTGGGACGACCCCGCGGTCGCAACCACATACATGCCGGTTCATGAAGGCGGCTTCACCCGCAGCAGCGTCAGATAGCCACCGGGTCGAGGAGGTAGGAACATGTTCAGCACATCCGGGTCCACGTCCATCGACCGGCCCGCCGCGGAGGTCTTCGCCTTCATCGCCGACGTTCGCAACGATCCGCGATGGCATACCGACGTGCTGGCGGCGAAGCTGATTGAAGGCACCGCTGTCGACGGGCACTCAATGTTCGAGATCGAGACGAAGCCCGTCATGGGAGTGTCCGGCGGAACCGTCACGGTGTCGCAATACGAGCCGCCGAGCCGCATCGTCTTCGATGTGCGGATGGGAAAGCTTCAGCCCACCACAACTTTCACGGTCGTTCCGGATACCACGGGCTGCCGGGTCACGCGCCGGATCGACATGGAGCCGCAGGGCCTGATGCGAGCGATGGCGCCATTCATGCGCGGGATGATGAGCAAACGTAACGACGTGTTTCTCGCGAACCTCCGGCGCGTGCTCGAGGACAAGCCAGAGCGGAGCCTCTAAGCGAGCGCAAAGGGCGCGAAGGCAATCGACTATGAGCGAGCACAAGAAACGTTTTCGAAACAAGAACTGGTCAGGGGCCCGGGACACTATCTGAACTTTGCGCCGAACTCTCGGTAGGCTTGGCTTCGCTCGCAACCCATGAATCCGGTCTGGCGGGTGGTGAGGTCCGTGACAGTGGTCATGAAACCGGCGGGAGTGTCTTGGAGCGTCGCCCTCACCTGGTCACCTGGGTTCATCTTCAGCGTCTCAGACTCCGGTGTTTGGTGCGACGCTTAGCCTGAGCCCGCTGGTCGGGCCTGGCGATCTCGAACCGCCTGCACGAGCCGGACATCTATACCGCTGCCGTTCGCATGACGCGATGGATCGTTGGCGCCTCATGCGCCCGCCGGCGACATCACCTCGCTAGATCCCGAGCGCTGCTCGGTCGACCGTGCCGAGCACTTGCTGCTGGTAGTAGATCAGCCCGCCCTCGTCTCCAGTCACGTTCGACGGATAGTGCGTCGAGACGAAAAGGCTATAGATGTTCGTGGCCGAGATGGCGAGACCGAAGTAGTCGCCGATGAAGCCGCGCCCGTTCGGGCACGGATCGCGCGCCCCGGTGCACGGGTACTGCGACAACCCGCCGAGGTGCTGCCCCGGCTGCTCGGGATCCCACGCAAACTGGGTGACGCGCCGGTTCGTCCCGACGGACAAGGCGCCGCTGCCGCTGTCGTTGTAGGCCTGGAGCGAGACATCAATGCAGAAGTTCGTCCGCCCGACGTCGGCCGCCAAGACGCTTGCGTCGTTGGGGCACGCCTGCCGGCGGTCGTAGAACTCGATCGCGACCGCCCCGCCCGGACCGGCGGCCACCTCCGGCTGGAACTGGTCGGTGAGGACGCCTGCCGCGTCTACGTTGTCGTTCACCCCGACAGGCGCCGACCACGTGGAGCCGGCGTCGCTCGATTGCGTGAACTTGATGTCCATCTGCCCCAGCGTCGTGTCCCAGTCCTCGTAGACCAGGTAGAGGTGGCCGGCGTGCGTGGGGCTGGCAACGAAGCTCTCGTTGATCCCGTCGCGAAACCTCGTGTTGGGGAGGCCGCTAGTCGGGATCATGCTTGGAGTCGCGACGGCCACGAAGGGCATGAAGGTCCGGGCGTCGTCGGTGGAGCGCGTCACGAAGATGGTCGAGGGGCCTCCGTTAGGCGGGAAGGAGACGACCGCGACGTAGAGATCACCGACCGCGTCGATCGAGGGGTAGACGAAGGTGGCCGCGGCTCCGACCTGCGACGGCGGGCTGATCGTCACCGCCTTCGCGAAGGTTTCGCCGCGGTCGCGGGAGACCGCGAGCCGTACCTTCGTTCCAGCGCCGTTCGAGGAGCCGTTGAAGACCGCCCACGCCGCGTACACGTGGTCCTGGTTGGGGCTGCCGACGATGTGGTTGACCGCGATCCATTGTTTGTCCTCGACGTGGCCCGCCTGCCGGGCCGAGGCGTTGTTCGGTGGCTCGAGCGCTTGGCCGCGGTTGCCCTTGACCCAGTGGTTGCCCATGTCGTCGCTGAAGGACACGTCGATCTCGCCGTCCGGGTGCAGCCTCGACGCGTCCCAGAAGGCGTTGAACGGCAGCATCACCTGGTAGACGCGGCCCTTGGTGTCAAAGTCGAGGTTGGGGTCGGTGGTGTCGGTCCAGCTCGGCGGCATGTTCTGGGTGCCGGTCGAGAGGCAGTCGTAGCCCTGGATCTGGTTGTTGCCGCTCGGGATTCCGTTCAGGATCTGGTGCGCGCCCAGGTAGAACATATAGAAGGTCGAGAACTTGTCGAAGAAGAACTTCGACGAGCCGACCAGGTTCTCAGTGCCCGGCTTGACCGCGAGCCAGGACTCGGAGTGGTTCGAGTTGAAGGGGCCGGACCTGCAGGTGCCTGCGTCGGGAACCCTCGAGCCGGCCGGAATCGGATAGCCGCCGCCGCTGGTGGGCGAGCTTGCTACCTGGTTCGTACCGATCAAGTTCCACGTCCCAGCGGAGGCATTTGCCGCCGGCGTGATTGCCGCGGGTGCGACTACGGCCAGCGCGGCGACGGCTGCAGCGATGGATCTCCTCACGTTCTCTCCCCCTTCGTTTGGAAGAACCGACTCCGGTCCGCTCCTTTTTCATATCACGGATCGGTGCCTCTACGTCTGGGGCTTCGACGGTGACGCTAGCTACCCATGCGACTAAACGGGCGCCGCTACGGGATTTGAGCCCTCTGCTGCCTGCTGTTATCTGCTGGCGTTCACGGTTACGGACTCGAATGGAGACTACAGGTTGAACGTGCCGAGTGCCGCTGCTGCGGCGGGGAAGTCTTTGACTTTGTTACGTCCGGTGAGCCATCATTGCCGGCAAGAGGTAACTGACAAAATGTCGTCTCAGCAGCCGCCACCTCAGCAACCGCCATCTCAGCAGCCGCCGTCTCAGCAACCGGCTCCAGTTCCAGTACCTGCTTCTGCGTCTCCAGTCGAGCGCACGCCGGTGGTGACCGAACAGCCCCGCTACAACTTTCGCGCAGCGGCCGTAGTCGGATTCATTTTCGGCGCCGTAGACATCCTCATCGCAGCCCGCTTTCTAGGCAAGTTGCTCGGCGCGTCGTCGCAATCGGCCTTCGTCCACTTCATCTATCAACTGAGCGGAGTGATGGTGGCCCCATTCACAGGTATCTTCGGCGACACCGGAACGAAGACCAACACTTTCGAAAGCGCCTCGCTCGTGGCGATCGTGGTATACGCCGTGATCGGTTGGGGCCTCGTGGTTCTGATCAGGATCGTCACGGCGCCCAAGGGAACCAAGCCGGAGTAGTCGTGTTGGTCGGGGGCCCGGGATTTGAACCTGGGGCCTCACGGTCCCGTCGTCGGACCAATCTGGCGCACTCTGCGCCATCCGTCTCAGCCTTCCTGCTCCTCTTGCAGCTCCCGTTCGGCCCGCAGCCAATTCTCCTCATCGGTTCCTGCTTGATCCGATTGAGAGATCAAATAGGCACGTTCGGCAATCCTTTCGCGCGTCATTGGCTTGCGTAAAGGATTCTCTTCTGTGAGGCCGCCGAACCCTTCGGGCTCCTCGGGGGTATTGAGGTTGTCTTCATCCATTTGTCTTCTCCTTGACAACGCGCCAGCGCCGCGCCCCGACGAGCTGTCTGCATATCCGGGGTATCTGACCGCCCCTTGATCCTCATGGTTGCCTCCTCACGCATACGGAAAACGTGCGGCGAGGGCAGTTGCAACTACTACCGATGCCGGCAATTCGGGTCCCAGCCAGGCTCGCCGCAGGATGCCGCAAGCACCACCACGGAGGGAGCCAGGCTGTCCGCATGAACAAGGCAACGGCTCGCTTCGTCATCGTTGGGCGGATTTGTATCCGGATGAGGTGCCGCGTGGGTCCAGGTCAGGCGTCAACTGCGCCGGCAGACGCTCGGTGCAGGCAGCTTCAAGCACTCGCTCGCTCTACCTACGGCTCAGCCCTTTACATCTCTATACATTGGTCCGAGTAGACCGCCCACCGCCCCGCGTTCTACCCGGCAAAGGAGGGCTCATACATATGGTTCTCGATTTCGACACGATTCTCTTGTGGATGGTGGTCGGACTTGTGGCCGGATTCGTCGCCAGTCACCTGGCGCTCGGACATGGCCTCGGACTTGTCGGTGACCTGATCGCAGGCATCGTTGGTGCCCTGGTTGGCGGCTTTCTGGCCGGCCTATTTCACTGGAGCGTCACGATCGTCGGGCATCCGATTCTCAGCGCCATGCTGATTGCGTTCATCGGGGCTGTGATCGTGTTGCTGGTCCTGCGGCTTTTCCGGGGCAGCGGCGTGGCGAGAGGACGCGCTTACTGGAGCTGAGCGGGAGCTCCAGGCAGGGGCGGCAAGACGCGGCGCCTGGCGTTCAGGCGCCCGTCACCGTCCTTAAGGTTGAAGAACGCAAGTGACCCCAGCGAATCCTTACGGCTTGCGCCTTACAAATTCACCGGGGCCACCATGATCATTGCACTCCGCGCTCCTCTGTCAACACGGGATTTGTCGCCAGGCAATGATTTATGGCCTCCAGGGGCTGGTGCCGAAAGGGTGGGAAGCGTTCTACAGAGATGAAGGGTTCTACATCGGATCGTGCCGGCGAGATGCTCTCCGCGCTGGTCGACGACTTAGAGGTAGATCCCACTGAACTCGGCAAGAGGGCGCTCAAAGTGTGGCGCGCGCGATCGCCTGCGCTCGTCATACAGAGTCAAGAGAGAGGCGAGAATCCTGTCGCCACTGCGACTCAATTCATTGAGATGCTGCTCGACTCCCTGCGGTCCGACACTGGGTTGAACTGGAGCGATTGTGAGCAGAGATCACGTGAGTACGGCCGGTTGCGGGCTCGCCAGGCAGTACCTCTTGAGTCCCTCATCGATGAGCTTGCCGTTTACCGTCGCGCCACAATGGAGCTGATCTCAACCCCTCTGCAGGAAAGTTCTCGCCGGGACGGGATCGTGGCCCTGGCGCAGAGCCGCCTCGAAGATGTGACCGACCACCTCAACCAATCGATCGCCGCCGGCTACCTTGACTGCGTCGAAGCTGGGCGCCCTCAAAGGAGCCGTCCGGCAGCCACAGTGTCTGCCATGGGCCGGCGTTCGAGTTATATCGCGCAAACCGCCAGAAATGGTCTTGGGAAAACCATCGCAGCCCTCCGGCTAAGGGCGCGTGGGCCCTGGTTGAAGGCGAAGATGGTGCACCTCGCCGATGCGACCCGCCGCGTCGCGCGATCCACTCACGTAAAGGACGCGGAGCGCTAGAACCAGGCTGAGTCGTTCGGCGAGCTGGGCCGGTGTCGCGCGGACTTTGAGCAGCTTTGGCGGCCGGCGCCGGGCGGAGATTTTGACGCAGAACTTTACGGGTCGGCTGATACCGTCCCTAGCATGCCCGAGCCAGATGTTTTCGGCCACCTTCCAAAACAGCGCGAGATCGAGATGATTCATAGCTTGGAAGACATCTGTGACTGGCTCGGCACCTACCGCGAACGATTGAGGCTTGCCCGACCCACCGATCGTTCAGAAGTCGGGATTGTTATCAGCCAGCTTGAGGCGCGCTTGCAAGTCAGGCGGGCTGAGTTGGCCTAGTGCGCGGCTAAGCGAATGACTTGGAAGACAGATGGTCGGCGCGGGTTCGCGAACATTGCCGGCGAGAGGCGGAAAGGCTTCGCCATGATGCGGGATCTCGCTAGGCGCCTGGTGGCGTTTCATGTATCCCCGACTTGGGTGTTCGGACCGACTGAGGAGTTCATGATCACCGAGGACGAGTTCGAGACAGGCGAACTGGCGCCGAACGAAAAGAAATAGGCCGGTTCAGCACGGAGCCAGCGCCGGGGGCTCTGGTAGGTAGCCATAGCCGTAGGGCTTCGCGGAGCGTGACGCCTCCCAGGTGCTAATCCAACTTACCATGCCGACGCGCGCCGGTTAAACAAACTGCGGCGATATTCCCTGCGGCGCAGCGCACTTCTGCGATCTTCGGCGACGCCAGCTGCATCAACGCGCGTTGTGCCGACGCGACGCTCGGTGCCGGACCTCCGGTCGGCGCGGCGACGATCCTCTCCCGACCGCCGCTCGCTGGTCCTGCGTTTCATCGTGTCGGGCATTAATTTGCCTCCATCCTTGCCTACCCAGACAAACCTGCCCCTGAACTGGCACGGAGGCTGAGCGGTCGGTCCCCTCGCTACTTTGGAAACGTCTCGACGCTCCAGTCTTACCCACCCGAACGTCGCCTTCCACGCCAGCCGCGAATGGCTGACTGGGCGGCCCTGGAAGCAGCAGGCTGTTCACAATGGTCCGCGTTACTGCCGCAACACGATGCAGTCGCTGGACGGCGGATTGCCGTGGGGAGCCTTGACCTCGGGTCGGGACGAGAGTCAGTTGCCCCTTCCCGACCCCGCGGCGAGTTTAGGTCGGCACGGCTGGCCAGTGACGAGAGTACCCCACGCTGGTTTTCGATGCTGAGTCTGCTCCGCGCGACGACCCTCCGGGCTAAGGAGCGACCAAGTGCCCCGGCATGCTCGTTATCAGCACACCAAACCTGCTCCATGACACGAAAGCCCAAGCGGCCCATTACTGGCGTTTCAGTGCATCACTCGCACGACTCCTCATGGCCTGCCTCTGCGGATTGGCTCGACTTGCGAAACCACCTCGTCAAGACACACGGGGCACTACCGCACGACATCGACGATCTCGAGTCGTACACGGATGGAACGACAGGACGGCGCAGGCACGCCGAAGATCGACACCAAGCATTGCACCTGGCCCCACGGCCCGCTTCAGGCGGATAGCGGCTACCCCAGTCTGCTGCGTACCGCCTGAGATTTGATTTATCCGCGGAAACGCGTCCATTGCCGGACGGAGAACGCTTCATGTGGGGGACTCTGCCATTGCTGGCAAGGCCTACAGGGCATGGTGGGGCGCTGATCGACCGTTTGCAGTTGATGAAGTCCTACAGAAATGAGACGCGCGGGCTGCACACCTCCTTCCTACCGACTGGTTTCCCGTCGCACGAACAGCGCGGTGCCCGCGACCATGAACACGACGAACATGGTCCCAAGGACCGCGACATTGGTTGCCGGGCTTAACAGCACAACGCGGCCGAACTCTGGAGTGCCCGCATAGACCACACCCCGCGCTAGGTCGATCACGTAGCGCATAGGCGACAAAAACGACAGCACCGCCAGGTACCACGGCAGGACATTGATAGGGCTGATCAGGCCGGCCAGGAAGTACTGCGGCAAGAAGACGAAGTTGAAGATCTGGTTGGCCGCCCTGGTGTCGGACATCGTGTTCAACAAGAGAAGACCGAATGCGCCGCCCATAAAGCAGGAGAGCAATGCCACCGGCACAAGCAGGGCGATGTGCGTCGGGGTCAGCGGCACCCGGAGTACTAGTGCGAAAAGGACAAAAGGGATGACTTGCATGATGGCGACCAGGGTCTCCCCCACGATCTTGCCGAACACGATCGAATAACGCGACACCGGAGATACGAACACTTCTTGGGCGAAGTCGTTGAGGCGGTCTTCCATGAGAGACGACAAGCCCTGCGCCGTGGACTGGAACAGTGTCATGCCGAGAAAGCCGGTGAAAGTGAATCCGATGAAGTTGAAGCCTGCCGACTGCCCGAGATTTAGCTGCAGCGTTCCCCCAAGCAGAAAAATCATCAGGAAGGGGAAGACGACGGCAGCGATGAGACGTCCTGGATCGCGGAAGAACTTCAGCAGGTCGCGGCCGGCAATGGCAGCGATCGCGTTCAACTCAGGCATCTTCGCGGGCCAGAAGCCGAAGGTAGGCGTCCTCGAGCGTTGCCGACTCTGTTCGGAGCATGGTCAAGGGCTGCTCGATCGAATGCACCACCTCGTAAGCGCTCCGCCCATCGAGGTGGATAACGAAGTGACCGTCTTCGCTAAAGGGGACTTTCAACTTCTGCAGCCGACGCCTCAGGGCGCTGCGGTCAGCGGCATCGATATGCAGTTTCTCGCGAACCAGCTCTGACTTGACCTCGCTTGGCGCTCCCATCGCGACCACGTGACCGTGATCGATGATGCAAACCCTGTCAGCGTCCTCGGCCTCCGCAAGCTGGTGGGTGGTGAGGCAGATCGTGATGTCGCGCTGCTTTCGCAGCTCGCTGATGTACTGCCAAAGGTTGCGCCGGCTCGCGGTGTCGAGCCCGCTCGTGGGCTCGTCGAGGAACAGGACCTTCGGGTGATGCATGAGCCCGCGGATGATCTCGAGCTTTCGACGCATGCCGCCTGACAGTCGCCGTACCGGCTTGAAAACCTCAGCGCCGAGACCTACTACATCCGCAAGCTCCCTGACCTGGCGCCGATAGGCAGCCGGCATGAGGCGGAACATCGGGCGGTATGGATACAGCCGGTAGAGGGCAGCGTGGAATCGGATGTTCTCCTCACCGTTGAGGTTCATGTCTAGGGACGGGTTCTGAAAGATGATTCCAACCTCGCGCCGCACGGCGCTCGCCTCACGAACGACGTCGTGTCCTGCGATCTTCACTGTGCCGGAAGTCAGGCCGAGGGTTGTGGTGAGGATCGAGATCGTGGTCGTCTTCCCAGCTCCATTTGGGCCGAGGAGCGCGAAGAACTGCCCCTCCTCGACGTCGAAGCTGACACCGTCCACCGCGTTAACGGTGCCCTTCCGATATCGCTTCACCAGCTCGCGAACTTCGATCGCCGGGGCCATCTCTCTCCCGACTGAGCTTATCGGCTGGGCATGCGGGATCCGAATGCCACGGCGACCCCGGCTGACCCCTCGATCACCAGCGGCCGCACGCCGACATGATATCCTGTTTACCGGATATGTATTCGGCGCTAATGGCTCCGGCGAATGTTGCGGCGGCGGTGAGGTTCTTTCGCGTTCTCGGAGATCCGACCCGGCTGCGGATTCTCGAGATCCTCGGTCGGGGTCCTCAGACCGTTGGTGATCTGATTCAGAGGACCCACCAGCCTCAGTCCCGCGTCAGCACCCACCTTGCGTGCTTACGTCACTGTGGATTCGTGAAGACTGAACGACGGGGCAAACAAATCGTGTACAGCCTCGCCTTGGACAGCCTCGAGCCACTGATGGTTCAAGCAGACGCAACGATGTCCCCGATCGCATCGCGACTTGAAAGTTGCACTCGGATCGGCCCGGACTGGGTGTGAGTTCAGGGCGAAAGTTATGAAAATCACGATTCAGTATTTCGAGGGATGCCCCCATTGGACGATTGCGGAAACGCGCCTACGAAGGGTCCTTCGGGACCTGTCCATACCCGATGTCAATGTGGAGCACCAGGTGATCGAGTCGTCTGCGCATGCCGCGCGTGTGGGATTCCACGGGTCGCCGTCGATCCTCGTCGATGGCAGCGATCCGTTCGCCACTGGTACAGAGCCAGAAGGAATGACTTGTCGGGTCTATGCGACCGAAGAAGGTTGGCAAGGTGCCCCGACCGAGTTGCAGTTGCGGACCATTTTCACGCGAGACGAGAGGGGTTAAGTTTCGGGAGACTATGGCTTCCGAAGCGGCTGCGGCGCGAGCCCGTGATTTTCATGCGTCAATCAGTCGCTTGCTGGAGCTGCCAGCCCGCACTCTGATTCTGCCTGGTCAGGTTTCAGAGCCGATCCCTTTCGACGGTCAGCTGCTTGGATCGCAGTTCGGAGAGATCCGGAAAGGCGTGCCGCTTATGCGACTCGATTGCGAGGCTTTCGCCGAGGCGGTTCTGGCACGAATCCCGCCCCCTCCTCCCAACCAATCCAGAATCCTCAAGCTCAACGAGCGCGGGGAGGGGCCCGACGATACAAGTGAGTTGGAGGCAGGCGCCAACCGCTGCGCGATCACCTGAACCCTCCGGCTTGGGTTAAGAAAGAGCCAGCGATCAAGCTCGGGCTGCGCGAGAACTGGCGTCAGCTGGCCCTGTTGGTGGCGATCAACGCTTTCGTCGGCGGTGTTGTCGGGGTTGAGCGCTCGACTCTTGCACCGCTCGCAGGACATGACTTTCATCTCGCCAGCCGGGCGGCGATCCTCTCGTTTCTGATCAGCTTCGGCCTGGTCAAAGCGGCCAGCAACTTCGTCGCCGGCGGGCTCGCCGACCGGTTCGGCCGGCGGACCGTGCTGCTCGTGGGTTGGGGCGCGGCTTTGCCCGTTCCAGTGCTGATCATCCTCGCGCCGTCCTGGGGCTGGGTCGTTTTTGCGAACGTGCTTCTCGGCGTCAACCAGGGCCTGGCTTGGTCGACCACGGTCAACATGAAGATCGACCTCGTCGGACCCGAGCGGAGGGGCTTCGCCCTCGGCCTCAACGAAGCTTCGGGTTACCTTGCAGTATCTACGGCGGCCGCGGTTGCCGGATTTCTCGCCGCAAATTACGGAATCCGACCCGGGCCTTACTTACTGGCGGAAAGTCTCGCGATCTGTGGCCTCGCGCTATCACTGATCGCCCGCGATACCTCACGCCATATGCAGCTCGAATCGGGGGGCGCCGTCCGGACCCGCCGGTTGCGCAGGGTTGCAACTGAAGTCAGCTTTCGCGACCACACGATGTCAAGCGCCTGCCAGGCTGGGCTGGTCAACAACCTCAACGACGGCATGGCATGGGCGCTCTTGCCGCTTTTCTTCGCGGGCCGCGGACTTGGGCTCGGAGAGATCGGTTTGCTTGCTTCGATCTACCCGGCGATCTGGGGAGCGGGCCAGCTGGCCACTGGATGGACCAGCGACCTCTTCGGTCGCAAGCCCTTGATCGTTGCTGGGATGTTGCTCCAGTCGGTCGCGATTGCGGCATTCGTGATCCTGCCCGGATTTGGCTGGTGGCTCGCTGAGAGCGTGGTCCTCGGTGTCGGCACAGCGCTGGTATATCCAACTCTGCTGGCCGTTGTAAGCGACGCCGCCCATGTCCCCGAGCGAGCGACGTCCGTCGGCATCTACCGCTTCTGGCGCGACTGCGGTTATGCGGTGGGAGCGATAGTTGCGGGCGTGATCGCCGACGCTGCGGGGTTCTCCGCCGCGATCATCACCATCGCGTGCCTCACCGGGTTATCCGGCCTCGTCGTCGCCCTCCGAATGCGCGAAACGATGCCCATCGCGGGCCGGGCTTTGAACTAGTCGACTCGGACCGCTATTGCCTGGGCGTGTCGCAATTGAAACTTACGCAACGCGACCCCGCACCAGATGATCTCCACGACCCCAAAGGGCCAGGCACCGATCAGAAAGCCATACACGCTCGACAACAAACAACCGAAGGCAAAGGCCAACGTGAAGCCGGGATGTCGCCCCTCGAGCGCGTACATCGCCATCATGAAGGTCAGGGCTGAGACGCCAAAGACCGTTATCTCATTCATCAAATTCCTAGCCTCATTCTCCGATCGCCTCCGTAAGACCACGCGCCGTGATGGTTGCTCGCGATGAAAGCGCGCCGCGGGAGTATGGCGAACATCTTGAGGCCGTGACACGCTGACAGAGTCAGGTGCCGAAGGCGCACCCCGCGAGCGCCAAGCCGTCGAAATCATGGCCAGAGGCTGATATCATCGGGTTTGACCGATGATTGCTGCCCAAACTCGACTGCAGCCGGCTGTGGCCCTCTTCCGCTCGCTGGCGGACCCCACAAGACTTTCGATCGTGCGCCGCCTTGCCGACAGCGAGGCCAGGGTGGTCGACCTGGTCCGCGATCTGGAACTGCCTCAGTCAACTGTCTCTACCCATTTGGCTTGCCTCCGCGAGTGCGCCCTCGTCAATGGCCGCGTGGAAGGTCGGCAGATCTTTTACTCACTCGCACGACCGGAGTTGCTAGTGCTCCTCAGCAGCGCCGAGGGCTTGCTGGCTGCCACCGGTGAACAGGTCGCCCTATGTCCGCGTTATGGAGACCCGGTGTGAGCGAAGCCATCCAGACCAGCGCCGTGCTACAGCGCGATATCGGATGGCTCCGGGCTGCCAAATGGGCGCGTTGGCTCGCTTGGGCGAGCCTTGGCTGGATGACGATCGAAGGTGCCGTTGGGCTTGTCGCTGGATTCGCCGCCGGATCCATCGCGCTGGTCGGCTGGGCCCTGTCGTCGGGAGTTGAAGGCTTAGCCAGCGTCATTGTCATCTGGAGGTTCACCGGAGCACGCACCCTCTCAGAGACAGCGGAAGGAAGGGCCCAGAAAGCTGTCGCCATTAGCTTCTGGATACTGGCGCCGTACGTAGCGACGGGATCTGTTCGCGACCTGATCACCCAGCACCGCGCGGACTCAACGTTGCTTGGAATCGGGCTCGCGATCAGCAGCATCCTGCTGATGCCGGCTCTCGGCATTGCCAAACAGCGCTTGGGTGTCCGCCTAGGCTCTGGTGCGACAGCCGGCGAGGGAATGCAGAACCTGCTGTGTGCGTACTTGGCCGCCGCCGTTCTGGCCGGATTGGTCACGAACAGCCTCTGGGGCTGGTGGTGGCTCGATCCTATCGCCGGCTTGGCGATCGCAGCGGTGGCGATCAAAGAGGGCCGTGCTGCCTGGCGCGGTGAAAACTGCAGCTGCGCGGCCGTACCGGGGTTGTCGGAGGAGGCATGCGGATGCGTTCCCAACTGCACCGATGGTTGCTGCGCAGGCGAGGTGCCCTCCATCACTTAGGGGCGCTCCTCCAGGTAACCGGAAACCCTCCGGATGATCGGATCCAGCTAATGTCGCGCTCAGCTTGAAATGCTCGTGATTGTTGGTGGTGGATTCGCAGGCCTCGAGGCGGCGGTTCAGATCAGAACGCTTCGCCCCAGCCGCGAGGTGGCCCTGATCACAGCCGGCCCAAGCCTCGTTTACAAGCCCTGGCTGATCTACGTGCCGGCTGGTCGGCGGCGTTTTGCAGAGGTGTGCATACCCCTGGCGCCGTTGGCGGCTCGATACGGGTTTCAGTTGATAGACGACCGCGTCGACCAAATTGATCTCGACGCGAGACGAGTTGGCCTAGCTAAAGGACGAGTGATCGACTATTCGCAGCTCTTGCTGGCCACCGGAGCCGACGCGGATCGGAATCGCATTCCGGGAGCTGACCAGCACGCGTTCTTCCCTTGTCAGCCAGACGATGCCGAGAAGTTCGCGGTCGAGGTTCATCGCAGGATGCCGAAGCGAATTTGTGTGGCAGTCGGATGGGACCGGCGCGGACCAGGATTGGAATTTGCAGGCTGGTTGGCGACGCGAAGAAAACGCCTCGGCGCGGCGGATATGGAGGTGGTAGTCGTCGACGGCGATGGCCTACTGGCTGACCACTACGGCGCCGAAGCCATGGCGGCAATTCGATCCGCGCTCATGAGAGCTGGGGCGACTTGGTCAACTGAAAGCGTGCTCAATGAGGTGACCGCCTCCGCGGCTGTGGTCGGTGGAAAGGACACCGCATTCGACCTGGTGGCAATTGTCGCGCCGCTCTGTGGCGTGAACGTTGGGCTGCCGGTGGACATGCTCGACGATCGTGGCTTCATCCGTGTCGACGAAAGCTTCGCAACCACGCGACCCGGGATATTTGCGTTCGGAGATGCTGCTGCGCTTCCATCGAAAGTCGCCACCGGCAAGACAATGGTTTCGATCAGGCAACGAGTTGCGCACCTGGCCAGCAACATGCTCGCCGACATGGACGGCGAACCACTCAAGCCTTTGGAACCGACAGTGGCGCCTCATCGCTCGATGGCGAACATCGGCGGCCACGCCATCTTGCTCAGAGACAATCGCGTCATCGGCCAGGGCCGAATGCCTCTATTGCGTCGCTGGTTGTATGACCAGAGCTATTTCCGGCTGCGAAGCTGATCTCGCTCGGAACCGCGCACCCGGGGCCGCTCGAGCCGTGCTCGGGCGCATCGCGTCCATTCGGGAACGAGAGGACCGACTGAGGCCCTCTCGTCCAGGCATCGTGCTTAAGTGGAAATCGCCGCGCATTGGCCGCGAGCGGAGCCGCCGACCACGTTCAAGATCTGGACGGGGCCGTCGCTGAGGTGCGGCGCGGGTGAATCGGCGAGACAGGTGAAGTTGCCGCTGATGTGGTTTCCGTCCGCGAGGTTGCCGTCGGGGATGGCGGTCTGGTTGTCGATCAGCCGCACGCTGCCGCCAACTACGTTGTGGCTGAATCCATCCCAGCATGTCCGTAGTCCAGTAACCGTGGCCGACCCGCCGATCGAGTTGTTCGCGTAGTCGGTGAATGCGGGAGGTCCATGGGGAAACAGCTCATTGCGCTGGATTCGCCGCCGGATCCTGAGGCTCAGAGTGAAACCTGCGCCCGGTGATTTCGTTGGCCTGGATGCCAACCCAGTGCTCGCGCGATCCAGGCGCCGCGGGTCGGACCGGCCAGAAGCGTATTCGTCCAAACGGCGCTCCACGCGGGTGGGTGATGTCGTGTGCAATGCCTTTGACCAGCACGCTCCAGCCGATGCCTTTGTTCGCATTCCACCCATCGATTTCGAAACTGACATGAGCGCCCGGCGCGAGCCGCAGCTTGGCTCCCGGCGCGGTCCGAAACGCGACAACCATTTCGTCAAAGAAGTAGTTGACCGGGAAGATGAGCGGACGGACATTTTGATCAACTACCGCGATCCGGCCGAGGTCGTGTGACCTCAGCAGCTTCACGCACTCCGTCTCATCCAGAATCTCGAGCTGCCCAGAACGAGGCTCGTCCATCAAGCCGCACGGTGCCGCGATCGCCCGATCGCGACAGTGTGCTCCGCCCGATGGGAGCCGTTTCCCCTCTCACTGAAATCGGCCAGTAGCCACCAGCCGACCCAGATGATCGGAGACGCCAACACGACGACGATCGCGACGACTACGCCAACACTGAGGTACATCGCACTCTCTTGTGCCTCAAATTGCGCGCGATCAATCCGGGAGTACAGGGCCAAGTGACCTCTCAGACGACGGACCAACAGCCCCTCCGCCTAGTTCCGATCACGGATTCCTCGGCCCCAACGCCTCGAATGTCGACCTTATGGCCATCACCCTCACGGCGCTCACTGGAATGCTCGCGCGCGGGGGCCGTTCATCCCGGTGCTGCGCGTCATACCGCGGTGGCTCCCACATGATCGCCCGATCTGGCGCAGCGACTACACGACCGGCGGAGAGCAGGGGCGTTATCCCGGATTCGGCACTGGCCCTCGACGACTGATTGTTAAACCCCGTCTCAGTCCGAGCCTGGGCCTGAGAATCGACGTCCCGTGATACTTGTCGGTTCGATCGCCACCTGATAAGGCTTGGGTCCAGGCGCCATTGGGCGCGGCAAGACCGCATGTGCCGCCCATGAGATGTCGTCATATGACTCGGTTGCATCGTGCGCGATGCCCTGAACCATCACGCTCCAGCCGACGCCGGTCTGCTCGTCGTAGCCATCGATCTCGAAAGCGACCCTCGCCTCTGGCGCGTTGAAGAGTTTGCTGCCCGCGGCAGTTCGAAACACGATGATGCGACCACTCAACGCGTAGTTCACCGGAAAGATCAGCGGTTGACCCCCGACGACGACGGCAATTCGCCCCAGGCGGTTGCCGGCAAGGACCTCCAGGCATTCCGCCTCTCGTATCTCCTCCAGCTGCGGCTCAGGCTTTGCGTCAGACATCGACTCATTCGATTGTCCACCCACGAAGGACGGCAGCCGCGAGACTGTTGGCCCCTTGTGTCAGGGACATGTGGCCCTATCGCCGGACCGCCGCATCCATGTCATTTCCGGCTCCGTGACTTCATCCACCACTTGTTGAAAGATCCCCCGCCGCCCGTGTCGAACTCTGCGTTCAATTGGCAAGTCTTGTGTCGTTGTGTATGAGAGGGACCTGCCGACAATCCCGACAGCGAGCTAGCTCCACCGCACTACAGACGGGGCCGGGTGAACCGACGATAGGCCCCCCTTCAATGGGCCATCCGACCATGCGCGCAAGCGTCGGACATGACATCGTTCCGCTCAGACATGACAGACGACCACCTGACCAGCCGGACTCGTTATCGCAATCGCGGCTGCGGGTTTGGCTGCGCGAGCTTCTTTTTCGTGCTGACGGTGGGGATCGTGCTGAGCCTCTTCAACGCAGCCCTCTCGTTCGGCGTTTCGGTGCGTGTCCCGCTGACGGACAGCAACTTCACGGTGGCCGGCTCGGTCGGCGAGAAGGACAAAGCAGTGGTCGCGCTCCCTGACTATGCGGAAGGCAGGGTCGGCGGCAACCAGAACTTCTTCAACAACTCGATCACGACGACCATCTGGCGTGCCGAGGGCATTACGCTGGTGATTCTCGGCAAGCAGGATGGGGCTCCTGCGATCGACGTTCACCTCGAGCTTCGCTAGCCCCGACTCTCAGGCCGGCCCTCCACCCACGGCGTGTTTCTGGACTAGAGCTGCGGGGCTTCTATGCGCGACGCGCTGCTTCTTCGCGGGGCGTAGTAGCGTCGCCAGATCAGGCGGTGGATCGGCAGCCATCGCGGGACATCGCGTAAGCCTGGGATGAATGGCACCAGCGCGAGCGCAGTGGTTAGAAGGGTCATGAGGATGATGATCCCGAGGTCGGCGTTGCCGGCATTCAGGCCGAGAAAGCCGTCATCGCTGGTGAACGGAAAGACCTGATACCACATTGTGTACAGCCACAACCAAGTCTGGCCGGGGTAGCTGCCGGTCTCGTTCATCATCCCCCACTGGCTGCCGGTCAGGTGTGCCTGGTCGGCAAGCCCTGAGAGGTAGCCGCCATCGCCCATGAAGAGAAGGGGCTGCGTGTAGTCGGTCTGGTAGAAACGGCCGCCGGAAACGAGAAGACCATCCAGCGCGCCTGCCTGGGCGATCCCAAGAAGATTCGCCATCATCACCGGCAGGGGCCCGTAATCGCCGGCGACGACGGCCACATTGCCGTCGGTCACGGTCGCGTCAGGAAGGGCTTTCGAATAGGCATCGAGCCACTTTCCCTGTTGGTCCGCGTCGCTGTCCTGCCACGTCTTGAGGGCGCTGGCGAGGTTGGCGTTGCTGAAGCTTGCGCGCTGCAGCGGCTGGATCACGAACGCATTCGCGGAGTCGATCGGGATGCGGGTGCCGAACCATTTCTGCGGTCCGATCGGTCCCCAGCTCTGTCCCTCGCCCGCCGTGTTGTACGGGTTGCCATATCCTGCGCTCGTGGTCGAACCGGCAAGCTCGTCAGCAGCTGTCGTGACGAAGTCCAAGGGGTCCGACTGGGCCCACGTGGCGATCGTCACCTGGGGAACGTCGGGAGAAGAGAACGCGGCGGCGAGCACGAGACCCAAGAGTCCCGCCGCGCCTAATGCGATGGCCAGCTCCTTGACGAGGTCGTACCTGATCATGCGCACGCCTCGGTAGTACTCCTCTTGCGTCGCACCCATCGATTTCATGACTGCGCACCACCTTCCGCGTCGATTGGTTTCACGACGCCGCGCGTGCGCACCATCACGATGTGAGCAACCACGAGGGCCGTCACGCCGATGGGCAGGAGCATGACGTGAAGGCCGTACATCTGTCCGAAGTTCAAGACATTGAAGAAGACTCCGATGCCTGCCCCGTTCATTGCGTCTTTGGCGTTGATGGCGATGAACTGGGCATCGAAGTTCTGCTGCGACAGGTAACCGGTGAACGCGGTCAGTACGCTGATGCCGAAGATGACGACGCCGATCATCCACGTCGCCGCGCGCCCGTGGCGCCAGCCGGCCATGAAGTACTGTCCCCACAGATGCAGGACCATGAAGATGAAGAAGAGCTGGACGGACCAGAAGTGCAGGCTGTTGAAGAAGCGGCCTACACCAGACACATGCCACCACTGCGGCCCCATGAAGGTGAGGACCACGCCGCTCACGACGACCCAGACGAGCGCAGCGATGGTGACTACCCCGAAGACGTAGACCCACGAGCCGACGTAGTACGGCTGCCTGTCTGGCAGTAGGTGGTCCACCGGGAGGTGGCGATCGATCGCCTGGCGGAGCTTCAGCGTCCAGCTGGCCGATTCGGGTTGGGAGGAGCCAGCGCCTCCGACGCTAGTTGCGACGGCCATCGTCGTCCGCCTCCGCGTGTGGAAATGGGGCGACCAGGGCGATCGCGAAAAGGACGACCATCCCGGCGATCACCAGCAGGTTCGGCGTCGAGATGAGGATGAATCCCCAATGAAAGTAGGTGTTCGGTGTGTCCATTGATCTCTCCTTCTGCTCGGCGGAATGCCCTCAATTGGATCGCGCCGTGCGATCGGCAGACAGGGTCTGAAGGCCCCTTCAGAGAGGGACCCCGGCACTGGCCGCCTGGGTAGGCCGGCTTGCGACTGACCGCATCTGAGCTTGGAGGTCAGTTGAGATGTTCGAGCACATCCTGGTTGCGATCGACGGCTCCGTCTATTCGGAGTCCAGCTTGCCCGCGGCGATCGAGGTCGCGAAGAAGCTCGGAAGCGAGCTCCTCGTCATTCGTTCGACCTCCCACGCTTCGATCTCAGGCACCGACTTCACCTCGGCCTTCGAAGCAGGGCCGTTAGTCCCCCGCGGGCGGGACTGTGGACCTTAGAGAACGTATGCCAATCGGCAGATGCGAACCCCTTCTCGTCCTTGTTGACTAGGCGCAGAGCCGTCCAAGAGCTCAATCAAATCCCTCGAACGAGGGAATTCCCAGAGGAGGAAATTTTCGGTGAACAAAGCAATGCGGTGGCGAATCATCAGTCTTCAGGCGATCATGGTCGTGGTTCTCGCAGGAGCGGCAGCGTTTGCGTACGGGATGGGGACTTTCACCACGACGCAGATTCACGACGAGTTAGCCGCGCAGCAGGTCTACTTCCCCGGCACTGACCAGATCAGGGCCGGCGGAGCGCTCGACCCCGCCAAGTTCTCGCAGGAGATCCGGGACCAGGCCGGCAACCAGGTGACCGACGGCAACCAGGCGCGCATCTACGCCAACGATTTCGTCGGCGAGCACCTCAAGGGCGTCGCCGGCGGCCTGACCTACGCTACGGTTGGCACCAAGGTTTCACAGCTGAACGCGCAGCTAGCGAACACCCCAACGGACGACCCGAGCTACGCGGCGCTTCAGAAGCAGATCACCACGCTCAACGCTCAGCGGGAAACGCTGTTCAAGGGTGAGACCCTGCGGTCGATGCTTCTCAACGCTTACGGCTGGTGGACGATCGGCGTCTACACGACCTACGCGGCATTCGCTCTGATGATCGTGGCCCTCGGCGTGCTCGGCGCCCTCGTCTTCGAGGTGTTCGTCGCAGCCCGGAGGCCTGAGAGGATCAAGGTCGCGCAGAAAATCGCTGCGTGAAGCGGATAGGACGGCAAGCTCCGGCGGTTTTCGCCCGCCGGAGCTGTTTTTTTTCTTGAGGTCTTGTGGCCCGCCTCGGGCGAGGGCACCGGCGATTCTGCCGTCGGCTTTCAGCAGCTTAGCGAGAAGCCCCGGGCCGCAAGGCGACACCTGAGTTGAGGATGGAAATGGCTTGAGCCGACCCGGGCCTCTCGCTTTCTCTGTTTACTGCGATCCCGGCGTGGTCGTGTGTCGAGCGAGATAGGCGGCGGCCTCGGCCCTGCGCGCCACCTCTAGCTTGGAGAGGATCGTGGACACGTAGTTCTTGACCGTCTTCTCCGCCAGCCTCAGTTCCCTGCCGATCTGCCCGTTGGTCTGGCCCTTGGCAATGAGCACGAGGATGCGCTCCTCCTGCGCGGAAAGCCGCGCGAGCTTCTCATCGCGCATCGTCTTGCCCTTGCGGAGTCGCTCGAGCACCGAGCGCGTGACCTCGGGATCGAGGAGGCTCCTCCCGGCACCGACCTCGCGGATGGCGCGGATCAGCTCGCCGCCACGGATTTGCTTCAGGACGTAGCCGGCCGCGCCGGCCATGATCGAGGCGAACAGCGCTTCGTCGTCGGCGAACGAGGTGAGCATGAGCACCTGCGTCTTTTCGAGCTTCGCGCGGATCTCCCGGGTGGCTTCGATGCCGCTGCCATCGGCTAGCCGCACGTCCATGACGACCACATCTGGTTTCGTTCGGATTGCCTGATCGATCGCCTCTTGCACCGATCCGGCCTCGGCAACGACTGCCAGGTCGTCGTTGGCGTTGATGAGCGACTTGACACCGTCGCGGACTACTTCATGATCGTCGACCAGCAGAATGCGCAGGCGCGGACTCGACATCGCGGCTATCGTCGCACCTTGCTCCGAGAGCCCGAACGGGCCACGGTGCTCTTGCGAACGGGCCGAATGGCCCTATCTTCCGAGACCGGGAAGGTAACCCGGAGACTCGTCCCTCGGCCCTGCATGCTCTTGATCTGCAGTTCGCCGCCGAGCGAGGACGCCCGTTCTCGCATGTTGACCAGCCCATTGCCGGCCGAGTCCTGTCGCGCGTCAAAGCCCGAGCCATCGTCTTCGATGCTGAGCAATGCACTCCGGCCCGCGCGCACCAGACGGACTGTGGCGTGCCTTGCGTTCGCATGGCGGACCACGTTGGACAGCGCCTCTCTCGTGAGCTGCACGATCTCGTGCGATCGGCCGGACATGTCCGCCGCCACCGCGCCATCGACGTCGACCGCCACCACGATGCGAGATCGGGCTTGCACTTCATCCCCGAGGGATTTAAGAGCGTCATCGAGCTGGCGGTCGGCGAGTATGCCCGGCCGCAATCCAAAGATGTAGTTGCGGAGGTCGCGGATGACCCGATCGAGCTCACCCACCGCTCCCTCGATGCGCGCAGCCTGGTCTGGCGAGCTCATCATCAGCGCTGTCCCTTGTAAGCCCATCCCAACCGCGAACAGCGACTGGATGACCCCGTCGTGCAGCTCCTTGGCGATGCGCTCACGTTCGTCCATAAGACCGACGCGTCGCACGTCTGCCTGGGCACGGACATACTCCATCGCCACCGATGCCTGGTCCGCGAAGGTTTCGACAAGCCGGACGGTCTCGTGGCTGAAGCGGCGCCCTCCCTGTACGTTGGCGACCATGAGGGTGCCCGTTGCCCGCTCGCCGGCGCGGAGCGGAACGAAGATGGCGGGCCCGATGCGCCCCATGCGCATGACCGGTTGGTAGGCATCTCGATGGCTGCTCGCGTCCTCGGTGACAAGTGGCCGGCCGGATGCCATCACCTCACCCGAGATCGACTGCGCCGCCGGTACGGGGTGTCCTCGGACCTGCGCCGCATGGACACCCGCCGCTGCGGCCACCACAAGCTGGCCCTCTGTTGAGCCGGTGGTGACGATCGTCGCCGAATCGGCCCCGGCGAGATCGCGAGCATGCCCGGCGATCCTGGTCAGCAGCGAGTCCGCCTCCGAGCCGGCCAGAATGGCGGTCGTAATGTCGCCGAGCGCATCAAGCCATCGCTCTCGCTGACGGGTTTCCGCATAGAGGGTCGCATTCGCTATCGCCACGCCTGCCTGAGTGGCCAGGATCACGATGGATGCCTCGTCTTCCTTGCTGAAGGTCGGGGCGCTGCGCTTCTCGGCGAGATAGATGTTGCCGAAGACCCTGCCCATGGCCCGCACCGGCGCGCCGAGGAAGGAGCGCATGGGTGGGTGATTGGCCGGGAAGCCGACCGATTTCGGATGGTCAGCGATGTTTGTGATGCGAATGGGTCGCGGCTGATGTATGAGCAGACCGAGGACTCCACGCCCCCGCGGCAGCGGTCCGATCGCCTTTCTCTGGCGCGCCGAGACGCCGGTGGTGATGAACTCCTCGAGATCACCCTCCGCACCGAGCACGCCGAGCGCCCCGTAGCGGGCGTCGGTGACCTGGGCGGCCAGATCGACGATTCGTTGCAGGACGATAGGCAGAGAGAGTTCGGACGCGAGCGTGAGCCCGACTTCCAGGAGAACGTCCTTCCGGTCCTGTGGCTCGCTCACCGCTGCGAATCTACGCCATCCCATGCGGGTGGTCAGCGGCGATTGCTTTCACCTGTAGGGTCCTCGTCCCTGCTCGTCCGGGTCGATCGGCCCTAGGGCGGCGGCGTCTGGGGTGGAAAGCTCCTGCCATGGGACCTGTCAAGCGGTTTGAAAGAATCTTCCTCGCCACGGACGGCAGCGAGCAGTCGCAGGCCGCCGTGGACGCCACCATCGCGATCGCCAAGTCACCGACCGTGAGGGTCAGGGTCGGGCACGTCTGGAACCTCGAGGTGCACCATCGGCACGGCCGCTGGGACGTCGAGGTTCGCAGTGAGGCGCAGAAGCTCGTCGACGCGACCGTGATGCGGCTCCTGGGCGCCGGCGTGATGGCCGAGCCCCAGATCATCCGCTCGGACAGCGATCACGTCGCCGCGGCAATCGCGATCGAGGCAAGGGAGTTCGGAGCGGATCTGGTCGTCATTGGTTCGCGGGGTCTTTCGGACTGGAGATCGCTGACGCAGCACAGCATCAGTCACCAGCTGCTTTGCGCCGTCGACTGCCCCGTCCTGATCGCTCGGGCCCGCCGAAAGGAGGCATCGCGCACGGTGGCGAAGGTCGTCATGGCCATTGCCGGTGGTGACGACGTGGAACCTGCTGCGAGAGCGGCGGCGGCGGCCGGGCTGCCAGACGCATCGGTCACTGTCGTGCACGTCAGGCAGGCGCTTTTCGGCGCCCAAGGATTTGCGTACGTCGAGTCGAACGACGAGATGCGCCAAACGATGGCTCGGGCCTGCCAGATGCTGATCGATTCCGGAGTGACCGTTCAAGGCATGGTCGCGCATCAGGGACCGGTAGCCGAGGCGGTGGCTCAGATCGCCAAAGACTTGAATGCCGATCTGATCGTGATCGGCTCGAGCCGTATGGGCGACATCGGAAGCCTGTTACTCGGCTCGGTGTCGCATGACCTTCTTCACATGACCGATCGCCCGGTGCTGGTCGCCGAACGAGTGCCGGCGTGACACACCTGCCACGCCACCGCACCGTTTCCGACGTCATGACGCACCGCGTACACGTCGCGCGCCCGCAAACGCCGTTCAAGCTGCTGGTTCAATTGATCGAGGACAACAAGATCAGCGCCGTCCCGATCGTGGACGAGCAAGGCATGCCGGTCGGCATCGTCTCGGAATCGGATCTGCTCCTCAAGGAGCGGCGCAGCGAGCTGGAATCCGGGCCGAGCCTGCTGCATCCTCGCCGGCGGCAGGAAAGGGCGAAGGCGCTCGGAGTTGTGGCTTCCGACGTCATGACCACACCACCCATCACGGTCCGATGTGAGGCGACCCTGCCGCAGGCGGCTCGCCTGATGCAAGGGCGCAACGTTCGTCGGCTTGTCGTTGTGGACGCGCGAGGCAAGATCGCGGGAATCGTCAGCCGGAGCGACTTGCTTCAGGTGTTTCTACGCACCGACGACGAACTGCGTGACGAGATCACTTCGTCGCTCATTCCAGCAGTGCTCCTCGAGACGCCGGAGGCAGTCGAGGTAGCGGTTCGGTGGAATGTGGTGACGCTCTCGGGCGAGGTCGATCGCAAGTCAGACGCACAAATGATCACTCGCACCACGCGGGAGCTAGACGGAGTAGTCGAGGTGGTCGATCGCTTGCGCTTTCGCTGGGACGACACCCAAGTAAGCCACGTGCCGGCGGTGCCGGCGATTCGGGCTCCTGGGCGGTAGCTTCTTCTGGCGCTTGAGCTCATGACCAGCGTTGCGTAAGCTCGCTCGGGTGACAGAGCACCATGAGGAGCGGAGCTTCGAGCAGGGCGTGATGGTCGACGTCGGACCCGGAGCCGGAGCGCTGGTCATCTACACGACCGACGAACTTCAGGGGGAAGAGATCGAGATCAGCCCGAAGGGTGACGATGCAAATCGCGCGCACACCGATGTCTTGCGGCGCAAGGTCGCCGAAGGCTATGTCAACGCGGCCGTCTTCGGTTCACTCGCTGAGGGCGAGTACCGGCTCTGGCACAGGACTCTGCGGGAACCGGCTGAGGTCCGAATCATCTCCAGCGAGGTGACCGAGCTGGACTGGCGCTGAACCCGTCGCGAGTCCAGCGCCACACCAGCGGTCAGGACGGAACGTCGAACCCGCTCTCCGGATGGTTCAGATACGGGAAGCTGCTGAGGTAAGAGACCGGCGGGGTGTTGGTCGCCGGGTCCTCGATGTCGTAGATCAAGCCCGCGGCTCCGTCCGGTGTGAAGCCTGGGTTGACCAGCGGGTACGTCACACCTGCGATTGCGCGAAGTTCGATCGTCACGACATCGTCGGCCACGCGTCTTCCATTCGGAAAACCCGCGGCATCTCCGCCGACAAGTCCGAGAATGTTTGGACTGGACGATGGGACGATCGCCATGTTCAGGCGAAGCATGTCGGCGAGAGTCGTGCCGGTGAAGTTTTGAAATCCGGAGATGATCCCGGAGGGAATGCCCGTCAAGAGTATTGCGACCAGGTCATCCCGCGATCCGGTCGCGGCTGCGAGGTTGGGGAAAACGCCCGGGTAGAGAACTGGAAGCAGTTTGGCCAGCTCGGGGTGCTGGACGTACTGAACGAACGTGCTGTCCGAAGTCGGCGGTAGCTCGTTCCAGCGATCCTTATTGCTCATAGGCACGATGACTTCGTTAAAGAGTGGATTGCCGAGTCGCGAGACCTGGATCCAGGGACCGCTTTCGACGTCGTCGCCGTCCCCGCGGATGATCGCTTTGCGCCGATAGGCGGCGGTCCAGACGCCGATCACAGCTTTCGGGTCTGCGGCGTCGCTGAATCTGCTCGACCCGTCCCGGGTCAGATCGGCAATCGGCACTTGCAGCGCGATCGAGTGAACGTTGAGGTGTTTTGTCCCGTTCACCCCCTGCACCGCCGGCAGGGGGAGCAGGTGCAGGTTCTGGAACGGGCGCAGCGCGCCGAGGTCGAAGATCGAGCCCAGGTCGACGTAGAACCCTTCCTGACGCTGCCCGGCGAAGACTTTGCCGTGAGACCCCGACAGATTATGAATCGCGCTCTGGGCGAGAGCTGCATAGGACGGCGTGGAACGCGGACCGACGTTGCAAGGCGGGCAAGCGATGTGCTCACCGAGCACGGTCTCCGCGCCATTGGCGACGCGCGTCACCGAGTAGAACTGCGGCCGGTTCCAGCTCGCGCTGTTGATCGCCGAGATGGGCCCTGTGTTGTAGAGAAACGTATTCGGATTCTTGATCTTCGTCTGGAAGCGAAACCGGTAGGTCACGTTCGGCCGTGCGTCTCCATCGTTGTCGATGTAGATCGCGTAGAGCACGTCGTCGCCGAATTCGAAGAAGTTGGGGCCGCCGTCCGGGCCTTCGAGCGGGATGTAGTTCGCGATCAGGGTGACGGTGTTGGGCGCGTCGGGACTCACAAAAGCGTAGAGGTCGGTACTGTCGGCAACCGGATCCTTGGCGATTGCCGGCGCTTCGCGATGCGATGACATGACTACCTCTCTTTCGATTGCGGCGCGAACACCGCGCCATAGAGCCGGGCCGCGAGGTTCGCGTCGCGCAAGACCACGTGGTCGGTACCGACCATCAGCGAGACTTCGCCGCTCGCGAGGTCCCGGACGTGAGCCACCAGCGGTTCCGCATTCAGCGGCAGCCTGGGCGCGGCGGTTGAAGGTGCGGGAAGCTTGAGCACGGCGCTCAACCCCGGTACCACCGCCGCCGCACCCGCGAGCGCCACACCAAGCGAGGCGCGCGACAGAAAAGCACGGCGCGATACGTTCATGTTGTTTCCTCCCATTTCAGGCAGCGAACGTCCTAGGTTCGAGTACGAAATCGAGAGGGAGTTAGATCACCCGAGCTTGCCTACGAGCTCTGGCTGCTGCGACGGGGCGGAGGTGCCGTTTGGCTCGGCCTCGGCCGTTACCGCCAGTGCAGTCAGCCCCTGGAGGTTTCGCGCGAGCACCACCACGTGGCTGCCGCTCGGGTCGGGCTTGAAGACGCCCGCCGGCGCCGGTTGACCCTGGCTCGGAATCAACCAGAGCTCGTACACCTTCCCCGCCTCCAGGTCCGGCAGGTTGCTGAACTCGACTAGCGTGAGGCCCTGCTGCTTGAGCTCGTAGACCCGGCCCTGCGCGCCGGACATGGCGCCGGACCCGCTCAGCGTGTACTGCGTGACACTCGAAGCCGGCGCCGGCTGCGGCGCGAGCGAGCGGCCGACACCGAGCCCAAGGCCGGCGCCCAACGCAAACGCGACGAACGCCGCCGCGGCGGCTGCCGAACGCCAGCCGGTGCCAACGGGCCAGATCCGCGTCCGCGGTGGCCGCAGACGGAGGACTCGCGCCTTGCGGGGCGTCGCGATCTCCGAGGGGCGAGCTGCCGCTGCCGCCTCGAGAATCTGCTGGCGCAGTCGCTGCGGGGGCGAGACGGTATCGGCCGCCAGAGGGACCGCCCCCAGCGCGCGCCGTAGCCGCTGCACCGTGCTCGTGCATGTCGCACAGCCGTCAAGGTGCGCGCGCACGAGCGCGTCCTCTTCAGGGTCCGTCGTGCCAAGCGCGAAGGCCGCCAGCAGCTCCTCTATCTCTTCGTGATCGCGTTCAGGGCTCATTCAGCAGTCCTTTCCCTTCGAGATACGAATGCAGCTTCTCCAGGGCAAGTCGCATGCGGCCTTTGACCGTGCTCAGGGGCACCCGCGCGATCTCCGCGATCTCCCGATACGTGTAACCGCCGTAAAACGCGAGCTCGACAGCCTGTCTCTGCTCGACAGGCAGGCGCGCCATTGCGTCACGGACCGCGTCCCTCTCCATGGCGGCGGAGACCTCTCGCCACGGGTCGGGCCCGGCTCCCGCGGCGTGAACCGACTCGGCGCTTTCGAGGTCCATCTCGCGTCTTTCATGGGCGCCCCGGCCCCGCAGTTGGTCGATGGCGCGGTTGCGGACCGACGTCAGGAGCCAGGCGCGAAGCGAGCCTTTGCCAGCGTCGAATGTGGAGGCACTGTTCCAGAGCTTGAGAAAGGTCTCCTGGACGATGTCCTCCGCGAGCCTGGCGTCGCCCAGGATGCGGACCGCCACCGAGTACGCGAGGGCGCCGTAACGGTCGTAGACCAGCGCGAGGGCGTCAACGTCTGCCGCCGCCAACGCGCGGCCGATCTCGGTGTCGCTTGCAGCGGGTCCCAGGCGTGCCAGCACCGCATTTCTATACGAAACCCGCCACCTGCGCGGTAAGTGATTCGCAGCGAGGGTTCTCCGAGGTGCCAGATCGATAGCAGCCCAGGTGAGATTAGTGACTTGCTGCGTCCCTACCGCGCTGCTGTCACCTCAACTTTTCCGACATGGCCGACTCTGGCTACAAAAACATTGGTCGGGGCCGGTGTGTGATTTCAACAGACAGCGGAAGGAAATTAGGGTTCTAAAACTGACAGACCAGGGTGTGCGGCACACATAAAGGAGCCCGAGCACCTTGCAGCGCCGGCTTCAGGCAAACGGGGCGTCTTTGAGGCCGAGTTCACGGCCGAGGGTGAGTGCGCGCTGCTCGACCTCCGCGGCTTCAGCCGTGTGGCCCTGCGCCCGCAACGCCCTCGCCCGGTCGTAAAGTGCGCGGGCAAGCGCCGGCCGTGCCTCCATCTCATTGAAGAGCCGGACCGCGTTCTCAAAGTCCGCGAGCGCCGCCGTCCAGTCCGGCGGCGACTGGAGTGCGAAGGTACGGCCACGGGCCCAGAGCACCCGCGCCTCGCCGTAGCGGTCGTTCATGCCACGCGCCGCGCCCAGTGCCTCGTTCCAACCGGCCACACCGGTGGGCAGATCTCCGAGCTGCGCGTAGCTTGAAGCCAGGAGACCCTTGGTCAGCGTGCGGAACGGCGCCATGTTGGTCACCATTGCGAGTTCGTCGCCGCGCTCGAGCGGGAGTTTCGCCGAGGAGGCGTCGTCCTTTGCCATGGTCGCCGAGCCGAACATCACGTTGGCCGCGACGACGCAGGCATATGCGCCAAGCCCCTCGGCACGCGTTGAGCACTGGAGCGCCTGCTGCGCTGCCCTGTCGAGCTCGCCGCGTTCGTAGTTGACGGCGGATTGCGTGATGTCGATGTCGACGCGCGAGATCTCATCGGCACGAGCGGCCTGCTGCGTACCGCGGGCGACGATCTCGTCGGCTGCGTCGAACTCGCCAAGTCGCGCGTAGGTCATGGCGAGGAAGTCGGCGATCATCGCGTTCGAATGCGGATCGGTGTTCTGGTCCATATCGTTGAGCGCGGCCTGCATATCGCGCGCCCCTTCGCGCAGCCGGCCTGTAAAGGCGGCTCCAGCGCCCATCATCGCCCGCGGCAATGCCGACGCACGCGCGTCCTTTAGTGACCCTGCGATCGCGATGGCGCGCTCCGTCGCGCGCTCGAGCCCTGGGCTCGTCTCGGGGACCTCGCCGCGCTGGCGGCGGAGGTAGGCAATCCAGAAGTAGGCCTCGCCAAGGAGCTTGGGCTCGGCGTTCTCACCTGAAGCCACCGCCAGCTCCAGCTCATCGACCTCACGCCCGCTCGTCGTGAATCCCCACGAAGCCTTGGCCCCGCCTACGGCCGCCCGCAGCCGCAGCTCGCCCTGCGATTCGTCCGCCAGGCCGCTCGCGCGGCTGAAGAAGCCGATCGCCTCGCGGTTGGCAAAGCGCTCCAGTGCGTGATCCCCCGCCATCACCAGGTACTCCGCGGCGCGGGCGTTCTCGCCGGCCTGCTCGAAGTGCAGCGCGAGCACACTCGCCAGCTCGCGCTCCCGGTCGGGATGCTGCGCGAGGATGGCCTCGGCGGCAGCGCGGTGCAGGGCGCGGCGGTCCTGCTTGAGCAGCGAGGTGTAGGCTGCCTCCTGCACGAGGGCGTGGCGGAAGAGGTATTCGAGCTCGGGCTGCAGGGCTGCGATCTGGATGAGGCCGCTAGCCTCCAGGCGGCCGAGCTCCTCGCGCGCGCTCATTGCGTTTTCGACCTTAGAAGACTTTCGAGGATTGTGACGCCGAATTGGCGGCCGATCACCGAGGCGACGCGTAGAGCACGCCGACTCTCGGCGGGCAGGCGGTCGATGCGCGCAAGCAGCAGGCCATGGAGCGTGTCGGGGATTTCGATTCCGGCGACTTTATCGGTGGCGACCCAGTGGTCGCCCTCGCGGACGATCGCGCCGCGGTCGATGAGCATGCGGATGACCTCCTCGACGAAGAAGGGATTGCCCTCGGCCCTGGCGAGAATCAGGTCGCGCGTCTCATCGGGCAGCGACTCGATGGTCAGGAGGTTGCTGACCAGGGTGCGACTGTCGTCGATGGACAGGGGGTCAAGGCGCAGCTCGGTCAGGGCGTCGCCGTAGATCTCGCGCGCGCCCGCGATGAGGCGCCAGCCGGCTGCGGCGCGCTCCTGACGCGAGCTCAGGATGAAGAGGATCGGGAGGCCGGCCACCGTCCGCAGCAGGGTGAGAAGCGAGTCAGTGGAGGCGGGGTCGGCCCAGTGCAGGTCGTCGCACACCATTGCCACAGGGCCGGACGCGGCGGCGGCGCGGACGATCTGGATGGCCGCCGCGTTGTAGCGCTTGATGGTCTCGACCTCGAGGTTGGAGATGCGGGCTCGCGTGTCGGGGCTGAGCTTCAGCGACAGCAGGTGGCCGAGATAGGCATAGTTCTCGCTCCAGTCCTCAGCGGCATTTGACTGCAGGAAGGATTCGAGTGCCTGCGCCACCTGGGGCTCGTCCGTGGTCTCGGTCACGCCGATGAGGGAGCGGACGAGGTCCAGCAATAGGTGGTAGGGCATGGTCTCGCCGTACGAGAGGCAGCGGCCCTCGACCCAGCGTGGGGGATCGTCTTGGCCCTCGAGGCTCGTGCGGAGTTCGGCGAGCAGGCGGCTCTTCCCCATCCCAGGCTCGCCCAGGATGCAGGCGACGCGACCCTGCCCGGCCTTTACTATCCGGAACAGTTGCTCGAGCTGGTGGAGCTGCGAGTCGCGGCCGACCATCGGCGAGCTCACACCGGCGAGGCCGCGGGTGTGCACGGCGCCCTTCTTGAGGCTGGTGATCTCGTAGGCGCGGACAGTTGCCGATTTGCCCTTGAGCTCGAGCTGACCTACGTCGACGGCCTCGACGAGCCCGCTGACGAAGCGGTGGGTGGCCGCGGTGATGAGGACGCTGCCCGGGCGCGCGGAGGCCTGCATGCGGGCGGCCACGTTGACGGTGTCACCCATCGCCGTGTACTCGGAGGCGGTCTCGGTGCCAACGATGCCGACCACGACCGGGCCGGTGTTGATGCCAACCCTCACCCGAAGCTTGTCCGCCTCTGAAATGTGGTTGCTCGTGTCGAGCTCGTCGATGGCGCGAACCAGGTCGAGGCCGCAACGCACGGCGCGCTCGGGGTCGTCCTCGTGGGCGGTTGGGGCCCCGAAGAAGGCGAGGACTCCATCGCCCATGAGGCGGGCAATGTTGCCGCCGTACCGCTCGATGGTCCGGTTCATGCGCTGGAAAGCCTCGCCGACGAGGATGGTCCAGTCTTCGGGATCGAGCCTCTCCGCGATGGAGGTCGAGCCCGCAATGTCGGCAAATAGAACCGTAATCGGGCGGCGCTCGCTGACTCCTGCTCCTCGCGCTCGGTCGTCAGCAGCTGAAATGGTCATTCCACGGAAATGCTAAGGCTGAGGCCGCGCCAGTTCCGCAAGCCCGAGTCAAGCCTGGAATTCGATCTCGCACCTGAGATACGCAGAAAGTGTGGCCACGGCAAATGCGCTCGTTTCAGCACCCCGCCAAGAAGGTTGGTTGACGACGATTTCGAGCTCGAAGCGAGGACGCCCCAGCGAGGCTCTGGCCTAGTGCTCCGCGCGTCTATCTATGTGCTTGCTATGTGCTGCTGCGGCTAGCGATCAGCCCCGCAACGCTTGCGAGCCAGCCCCCTCGCCAACTCACGTGCCAAACCGAGGGAAAATTAATTGGCAGGGAGGACGAGGGACCGATCGCCACTGGTGCGATTCAATGGCACGACGCCTTGGATCCGCGTTCCATGGCCGTCTGATTCCACTCTCAGCGAACCGCCCACAGCCCCCAGGCGGTCTCGCATGTTGGTAAGACCGGCGCCATCAGCATGGCCGCTGGTTTCAAAGCCGGAGCCATCGTCGCTGACTTCGAACAGCAGGCCACCCGCGTCCTCCCATATCCGCACGCGGGCCGACGCTTGCGAGCCTGCGTATTTGGCGGAGTTCTGCAGAGCTTCCAGGCAGCAGAAATACACAGCTGCCTCGATCTCGGGTGGATACCTCCCGACGTCAACAGCCTCGACACTTGCGGGAAGGGGCGCCCGACGGCAGGCGGCACTCATGGCCACGCCGAGCCCAGAACTCGAGAGCAATGGTGGGTAGATTCCATGCGCCAGCGACCGCATCTCTTCGATGGCCGATGTGACGTCATTCTGGAGCTGCTGCATCAGCGACCTGGCACGTTCGGGGTCGCGTTCGGAGACTTGCTCGAGTAGCCGCACCTTTATGGAAAGTCCGACGAGATGCTGCTGCGCGCCGTCGTGCAGGTTGCGCTCGATGCGTCTCCGCTCGGCGTCGGCGGCCGCAACCAACCGACCGCGCGACGCCTGTAGCTCGGCCGCCTGCTTGCGCAGCTGCTCAAGAGATTCGTGCAGCGACGAATCCAGATGCGACTTCTTCAGAGCCACGCCCAGCTCGCGCGCCACCTCCTCGAGAGTGACGTCGACCTCGGCCGCCAGGCTTTCGCCCTTACGAGCGCGCTCGGCTACGACCAGGCCGAAGAGCTGACCGCTGTTGCTGATCGTCGCCAGCCGTAGAGTCGCATGGTCCCTTTCCTCCAGCAGAGCCGGCACCCAGACCTTGGCCCAGGCGGCGCTGGAGACGCGTGCGTTCGCGGCGATGGTCTCCTCTGCGGGCGTGATCGGGATTGGCTTCTTATGCGAGTGAGGCTCCGCCGCCGCAAGGCGGAGGATGCCTGCATCGCAGAGCCATAACTCGGCGGCGTCCAGCTTGAACCCGTCCCGCAGCCCTTCCACCATCTGCACCATGAGCTCGTTCATGGGCACGCCCCGACTGAGCTGGCTCGCGAAAGAGCTGCGCACGAAGTCGATGGCCGAGAGGCTGGCCGCCTCCTTGCGCCGGTGCGTCAACGCAGACACCGCTGAGGCGACAAGCGCGACCAGTACAATCGCCGCCACCAGCGCCACGAGAAGAACGTTCGGGCCGAGCTGGCTCAGGTCAGGCACGTCGGGCTCTGCTGCTCAGTCCTCCAGGCGGAGGGCCTCGACCGCGGGCAAGCGGGCGGCACGGAGCGCCGGCAGAACTGTGACAGCCAGCACCGCCAGATAGACCAGGACAACAGTGAGCGCCATCGATGAGCCGTCGATCTGGATGGTGCCCCCGGCAAGGAACGCGTTCATGAAGATGAAACCTATCAGCAGGCCGACTCCGATCCCCACCAGAGCACCGCAGGTGGCGGTGATCAGCCCCTCCGAGACGATCCCGGCCAGCACCTGACCCGGGCGATAGCCGAGGGCTCGCAGCATACCGATCGCGCGGCGACGCTCGATCACCGCCCTCAGCGCGAGGATGCCGAGGCTCAAGACCCCGACCAGAAGTCCAATCCCCATGACCAGTTCAATCGCGTTCACCCCAGCCTGCGGGCCGCGGGCAGTCGAGTCGAACATATCCTTGACGGTGGTGGCCTCGGCCCCCTGGCTGAAGACTTCCCGCTGGATCTGGCGGGCCACTGCGTCGACGTTGGCGCCGGGCGCAGCCTTGGCGAGGATGGTGGTGCCAACCGGCAGCGTGGCGAAGGGCGCCATCGCGGCGTCAGAGCCGGCGAGGCCCCAGAGTCCCAGGGTCTTTACGCCCCCGGCTACGCGAAACTGCACCGGCCCGTCCGGTCCCGCCAACGTAATCGTCATGCCGGGATTCTGGTAGGTGGGTGTCACGACAAGGTGAGGGTCGTGCGCCATCGCGGCCCACACCTCTGCGTCGCTCTTGAATCGAGGCTCCCGACTGGACAGCTGGAAGGGTCCGGCTGCCAATTGGGCGGGGCTTAGCGAGTAGAGAGGCAGGTAGGCATCCTCCTGCGGGTCACTGGGGTTGTCGCTCACGATCACCTCTCCGCGATAAGGTCGCGTCGGCATGGCGACGTCCCTGAGGATCTGCGGGCGCACCGAATCGGGAATCGTGATACCAGGCGTTGTCGGCGCGGTCACGCGGATGTCATATTCAGCCAGGGTGCTGCGGGTTTGCCCCAGATAGGTCGCGACAAACACCGAGGAAGTTGTCATCAGAGCCAGCACGATCCCGAAGGCGCCGATGCCCAGGCCGGCTCTTACGGGCCGCCGCGTGAGGTAGGCGAGAGAAGGCCTCAGCGTCACGCGGGCTCCGCCCTGCAGCATGCCTGCCGGCATTTCGAGAACACGAAGGTTCGCCGCCATGATCAGGCTGACTCCGAAGACGGCGACGAGGGCGCCGAGGCCGATGGCCAAGGAATCCCAGGTTCGCGAATAAGCGGTAGTGACCACCGCGGCAGCGGCCCAGACGCTCAGGGCGGCTCCCGTCAAGGTGGCCAGTAGTCGAGCCGAGATTCGACCGCCCACCAGGACCGCCGCCAGGATCACCAGGCCCACGCCGCCGACCAACCGAATCGAGAGGTTGCTGGGAACCAGGGCCGCGAGCGAGCCCAGGCCTAGACCAACCAGAAAAACAGTCCTCCAGATCGATCGCTTGCGTCGGCTTGCCGGCTCAGGCAGGTTCCTGATCGCCGACGAGATCTGCATGCGGGAGGTTCGGATCGACGTGGCGAAGAGCGTGGCTAGCACGATCAGGGCCCCGATCGCGATCGATAGGCCCGCCGAACCCGGCGTGATCGCGTACAGCAGCAGCCCGGTGCGTGGCTCCAGCGGGCGGGTGTACAGCAGGCTGCCACCCTCCAGTGCTCGGACGATGACAAGGCCGATGACCACTCCGGGGGCAAGCGCGGCTACGACGGCGGCCAGGCTGTAAAGAGCGCCTTCCAGCACTGACAGAGTCACCATTCCGGCGCGGCCGAGCCCGAGCGCTCGGAGCACAGCGTGGCGCGGGCGCCTCTCCTCTGCCAGGGCGAGCCCGAGGTTCACGACCAGCGCCGCCCCGGCGAGGGCAATGAACAGGCTCAGGCCTCCGAAAACGTTTCGATCTCCCTCTGCCTGCGTGATCTTGGCCCTGACGTCCTCGCTCTTCGCTTCCCGCAACGCAAGGCTCGGTCCGCCCGCAAGTGTCTGCAGAGCTGCGCGCACCTTTGGTGCGAGCCCACGTGCCCGGTCAAGCTCGGCCTGGCCTTCGCCTGGAGCAGCTAGCCGGACGACATTGATGCCCTGCCCGCCGAGCAGCGGCCCTAGATTGGCGATAGGAGTGAATAGCGCCGGCCTGAGGGTGTACGCGCCAGGCCCCTCGGCCTGGGCGACGCCCGCGACGCGGAGCTCGACCATGTGGTTGGGACCGATTGCGATACGAAGCCGGTCACCAGTCCGCGCCTCCAGGGCGCCGGCAAGCGAAGCCGAGACGAGCACCTGGTCCGAGGCCAGGTCCTGACCCAACGTGGTCCTTCCATCGGCAAGCACATAGCGGCCGAAGGGGCCCTGCGTGGCCGGGTCGAATCCGACCAACGTGACCAGCGGCTTGGCATTGCCGCGATCCAGATCGACTACCGAGCTCGGAAGCTCGACGCCCGCCTGCACGCCGGCCAGTGAAGATTTCAGTCCGGGTTCAGCGGCCAGCTCGGAAGCGATGGCTGGGTCGAAGAAGCGGCCTCCGTCAGCGGCCACCATGTCGACGTGGCCCCAGGCAAGGTAGGCCTCTTGCGTTTGGGACGCGCGGAAAGAATCGCCCATGACCTGACTCGAGAAGATGGCCACGGTTCCAACCATGAGACCGAGCACGACAATGGCTGACTGCGCGGGCCGCCGGACGGCCTCGCGCAGCGCGAGCCGCGCCAAAAGTGGGCGGCGCATGCCGAGCACGATGAGCGCGGCGTAAACAAGCACGAACAGACCGATCACGACCACGGCCAGGTTCATCGGGCCGCTGCAGCGCGCTCGGCGCTGGCTACCTCGATGCGGCCGTCACGCATGCGCAGCGTGCGCCGGGCGCGCTCGGCCACCTGTGGGTTGTGGGTGACGAGGACGATGGTCTGGCCGTCCTTGTTCATTCGCACCAGAAGCTCGACGATCACCTGCGTGACCTCGGTGTCGAGGTTGCCGGTCGGCTCGTCGGCCCAGACCACGGCCGGCTTGTGAACCAGGGCTCTCGCCACTGCCACCCGCTGCTGCTCGCCACCAGAGAGCTGGTCCGGGCGGTGATTGGCGCGATTGGCCAGGCCCAGCGTCTCCAGCATCTCCAGCGCGCGCTGGCGAGAGTCACGCGAGCTGAGGTTCTGAAGCAGAAGAGGAATCTCCACGTTCTCGACCGCGGAGAGCACTGGCAGCAGGTTGAAGGCCTGGAAGACAAAGCCCATGTGGTCGCGGCGGTATGCGGTACGGGCCCGGTCGGACATGGCGGAGAGGTCCTGGCCGTCGACAAAAACCTTGCCGCCATCGAAAGCGTCCAGGCCGGAAAGGCAGTTGAGAAGGGTTGTCTTGCCGGAGCCGGAGGGGCCGACGATGGCGACCATCTCGCCGCGCTCGACCTCGATGTCGATGCCGCGCAGGGCCTCCACCTCATTGGCGCCCCGGTAGACCTTGCGCAGGCGCATCGCCTGGACGATCGAGCCGTCCATGGATTGCCGCATTATCGGCCCTCCTCCCGCCGGTGGCCCAGCGCGATCTCCGAAAGCTCCCTGTCGTCCGCGTAGCGGCGCGGCACCGAAACGACCCGGCAAGCTGTGAGTGCGCGCAGCGTTGCCGTCCGCGAGCCCTTTTCGACCACCGCCCGCTCACCGACGATCGCGCCCGGACCGACCTGTGCGACCGGCTGTCCGTCGACCTCGACCGCGAACATGCCATCAAGCACAAGGAACATCTCGTCGCCGGCTGCGCCCTGCTCCACCAGGGGTCTGCCTTTGACGATCGCGCGGCTCTTCTCCTTGGCGCCGCCGACGATGATGGCCGCAAGCTCACGCTCGAGCGGGCTTTCCACCGGATGGACCATCGCGGGAGAGTCGTACGCACCCCACGGCGTGCGCTCGCCGAACGCGTCGTTGATCCAGGTGCTGAAGTCGGTCAGACCCGTCTGCATGACGAGCTCGCCTGCATTGTCGTAAATCCAGTGACGCGGGAAGCAGCTGGCTCCGACCAGCTCGCGCTCGGAGTGGCCGTCGGCATGGATCGTCAAGGAGAGAGTCGTCCAGGCCACCGCGGAATCGATCTGAAATAGCGGCTTGCGGCTCACGGGTCGTGGAGCCGGCACGCCGGTGCGGCCGCCGCAAGTCTGCGTGAAGCGAACGTAGCTTTCAGTCACGACTGGGTCTGGACGGATGTCAGGCATCGCTTTGGCGTTGACCGTCAGCGTCTTGGGACCGATCTTCAAGCGGGTCACTCCAATGCGCCCGCCGCCGTGTTGCCCCCAAGCGGTGATCTTGCCGTCGCCTACCTCGATCCAGCCTTTCAGCTCGTTGCTCTCGCGGAACAGATCTCTGCGGTGCCAGTCGTCCAAATCGTCGAGTTGGGACGGGAGTGGTTCGTCGTAGTGGGCGAGGCCCATATCGAACGGCATGGCCAAGAATCCCTTGACCGCCTCCAAGGGAATCCAGGAAACCGCGGTGACAGAGCTTTCATATTTCATTTGGTCTACCTCCGCCACACAAGGTGAGGCCGCATGCAGGTTCGGTCGATGGTGGCGGCTGGCGTCTTTGGGTAGGGCCAGCCACACAGCAGCGGTGACGCTGGCCGCCTTGCTCGACGGTTGGATCGCCGCGTCCAATTAGGTCGTGGGACGGATCACCGTGCTGCTCGCCGACGACAGTGTGATCGTGCGCGAAGGACTGCGTGCGCTACTGGGCGCGACGGATGACCTCGAAGTTGTCGGCGCGGCCGGCGACTACGACGAATTGATCGCACGCGCGGAGGAGCTCGCCCCGCAGGCGATCGTCACCGACATTCGAATGCCGCCAACGTTCCAGCGCGAGGGTATCGACGGCGCGAGGCTCGTGCGCAAGCGTCACCCCGGCACGGGGATCGTGATCCTCTCTCAATTCGATGACCCGGAGTTCGCCGTCGCCCTCCTGAGCGAAGGCGCATCAGGCTGCGCCTACCTCCTCAAGGATGGCGTGGCGTCAGGTGATCAGCTTGCCAGAGCGATCCGCGCTGTCAGCACCGGCGGTTCGCTGCTTGATCCCAAAATTGTGGAAGCGCTTGTCAGGCCCGTAAGTGAACCGGACCTGTCTCCCGCCGAAAACGAGTTGCTCGGTATGGTGGCCGAAGGCTTGCCCATCAAGGCGATCGCGGTGCAGAGAAAAACCACCAGCGCCGACGTCTCCACATCTGTCGAGCGACTGTTCCTCAAGCTTGCAAAGCAAGCGAGTCGCGGCCGCAAAGCGGGCCTTCGCAACCTGCGTCGACTGCACCAGGCAATTGTCGAGCGCGAGGAGCAGGGAGAGAGGCTCAGCCGCCTGCTGCCTGGAGGTATCGCAGACCGGCTCCGACAGCGTGGTCACATCATGGGTGACACCGAGCGGCTGTTCGTCACCATCCTGATTTCTGATGTGCGCGGCTATACGGCGATTGCAGAGGTTTCCGACCTGAGCCAGCTGGCGAGTCAGCTGAAGGAGCACCGCACCGTGGCGAGCGATGCCGTCCTTGCCGAACACGGCACTGTCATGCAGTTCGTCGGTGATTCCGTGATGGCAGTGTTCGGCGCCCCTGACAGGCTGACTGACCACGCCGACTGCGCACTCCGCGCGGCCTATTCGATGCACAGGGCTCAGTCGGAGTTGAACCTGCGATGGAAGGCGACAGGACTGTCTGCTTTCGAGCTCGGCGTCGGCCTGTCGACTGGATTGGTCGCCGCAGCCCTGATCGGGAGCGAGGAGCGCGCCGAATACACGCTCGTGGGTGACGCCGTCAATCTCGCTCAACGCCTGCAGCAGCTCGCTTGGTGCGGTGAGACCATCCTCAGTGAGCCGACCTACGCGGCCCTGAGCCGATCACCACAGGCGGAACGACTCGGCCCCGCACAGGTCAAGGGCCGCCACGAGCTTGTTACCGCTTTTCGGGTATCCGCTCTTCCGCCAAGTAGATGAGAGTTGCCTTCACGCGGCGGTGAACGGCCGGCTCCTCGCTCAGTCCGAGCTTGGAGAAGATCGAACTGATGTGCTTCTCGACTGCCCCCTCGGTCAGGTGGAAAGCCAGTGCGATGGCGGCGTTGTTCTTGCCCTCAGCCACGACGGCGAGAACCTCTCGTTCGCGGTGTGTCAGATCGGCGAGTGCTGAGCGCTTGTTCCGGGAGCGCTCGGCGATGAGGTTCTCGATCACCTTGGTGTCGACCACGGAACCGCCGCGCGCGACCTCGCGGATCGCGTTGACGAGTTGGTCCAGATCCGACACCCGCTCCTTGAGCAAATAAGCTCGGCCGGCGGCACCCTTGTCGAGCAGCGCCAGCGCGTATTCGGCGTCGGCGTACTGACTGAGCACCACGACGCCGATTGACGGTGCGCTGCTTCTGAGCGCTTCTGCCATCCGGATGCCTTCATCCGTGTTGGTTGGCGGCATCTTGATATCAGTCAGGACTACATCGGGGTGTTCCCGTTCAACTGCGGCCTGCAGCGAATCGAGATCAGTACAGGTCGCCACGAGCGCGATCCCATCGACGGACTGGAGAAGCTCTCGCACGCCTTCGCGGACGATGAGGCTGTCGTCGGCGAGCACGACCCTGATCGGCATCGCACGTACAGGATAGGGCTGGCCCCACTAATTGAATGGTGCAGGCACCCTTGGGCGAGCGCAGTCCCGGGGCTAGGCTGCAGAGAGAGCATGCCCGTGCAAGTCTTGATCTGCGACGACCAGGAATCATTTCGCGCCGCGGCGCGCGAGGTCGTCAACGCCACGGACGGCTTCGCCGTCGTGGGTGAGACCGAGACAGGCGAAGAGTCGGTTCTGGCCGCCGGCCGCCTGCACCCCGACCTGGTGCTCATGGATATCCATCTTCCTGGCATCGATGGACTCGAGGCCGGTCGCCGCATTCAGGCGGCTAACCCAAAAGTCGCCGTCTTGCTCCTATCCACCTACGACCGCGACGAATTCGCGGTTCGATTCCCCGGGTCTGGCACCGTCGCATTCATCTCGAAAGCCGCTTTTGGCCCGGACGGTCTGTTGGATGTCTGGGCCCACGTAGGTGTGGTCGACTGAGGTGGTCAATCCCTGCATTCGGCGCGAGGACAGTTGTCCAAAGACAGCTGCCACTCGGTCCTACTTCCAAGCGATGCGAGGATCTCGGTTGGTCGCCCTCGTGGTCGGCGTAATAGTCGCGACAAGCTGTGGCACACCGCAGCCGACGGGAACTAGTCCTATCGCGCCAAGTGTTGACCTATGCGCCGATACGCAGCCGCCAGTGCCTGCGGGATCCACCAATGGGAAACTGGTCGCGACCATCAACCAGGGCCGCATTCTCATGGCGATCGAGACGGCCGGGGCGGGGACGATCGCCCTTGCGTACATCGATGCCGGCGGCCTCCACGTGGTCCCGATGGCGCACGACGGGACGCTCGCTCACCCCGCGTGGGCCCCCGACGGCACGATCGTGTTCGACAGCGAGCGGGCGGGTGGTCGCCACTTGTTCCGTATCGCCACGGATGGCAACGGCCTCACGCAGATCACGAGGGAGGCGGGCAGCGCCGAACAGGACGTGTCGTTCTCGCCCGACGGCGGCCGGATCGCCTACGCGCAGTACAGCTGCGTCGAAGAGCGCGATTTCGGCATCCAGGTGGCTGCAGCCGACGGGAGCAATCCCGTCGCTCTCAATCAGCCGTTCCCGCTCCACAGCGTCGCCGGTGAAGGTGACGCGGCCTTCTCGCCAGACGGCAAGAGCGTGGCGTTCGTGCGGTCCGTCGACGACAGCCATCGGGCGGTGTGGGTCGTTCCCGCCGCCGGCGGCGAGGCCAGGCGGCTTACAAGCGACGACCTCGGGGCCGCCTATCCCCGCTGGTCGCCGGACGGGAAGCAGATCCTCTTCGCGGCTCGGTGGTCTGCCGGCGTCGAAGACCGCGCCTTGTGGGTGGTCCCGTCGACCGGAGGCGAGCTGCGCCGCTTGTTCAAGCACGGTGCCACGCCCTGGGAGCTCGAGGGCGACTGGTCCCCCGATGGATCGCAGATCGTGTTCACCGTCTACTCGCCCGAGTGGGACCACAACGAGCTCCGGCTCGCCGCGTCGGACGGCACGCACGAACGTACGCTCTGGGTCGGCATTCAGTCGACGGCCGAGACTCCGCACTGGGGTCCGTAGGACGATCCCCGGCTTCGTTCCCGGGCGCACACTAGACGTCCGGAGGCGGCTGAACGATGCCAAGTTCCAAGCGATCGCCCCTACAAGCGCCCGGTGGGAACGACAGGCAGGCGGTCAACATCGACGGGCTCCATATCGCCTATCAACGGATCGGCGAAGGCCCCCCACTGCTCCTCCTTCACGGCTTCTTCGGAGATAGCCGGGTCTGGTCCAAGCAGCTCGCGGGTCTGTCGAGCGAATTCGATGTGATCGCCTGGGATGCACCTGGCTGCGGCCAATCGTCCGACCCACCCGAGACGTTTCGAATGCCCGACTACGCCAGGTGCCTGTCGCTGTTCATCAAAGCCCTTGGTCTAGTGCGTCCGCACGTGCTCGGGTTGTCGTTCGGCTCAACGCTCTCATTAGAGCTGTACCGTCAGAACCCCGGGCTCTGCAGAACCATGGTGCTGGCTGCGGCGTATGCAGGCTGGAGTGGTTCCCTGCCTGCCGACGTCGTTGAGCAACGCCTCCGAAAAACCATTCCAGATCTAGACCTGCCAGCGGCCGAGGTCGTGACCATTTACAACGTTCCTGGTCTCCTCACGGAATCGGCTCCGCGCGCAACGGTCGACGAAAACGCGGCGATCATGTCCGAGTTCCATCCATCCGGGATGAAGTCCATGACTCGAGCACTTGCCGAGGCCGATCTCCGAGAGGTCCTCCCGCGCATCGACGTGCCGACGCTCTTGCTCTACGGCGACAAGGACGTACGCTCACCGCTCACCGTGGGTGAGGAGCTCCATGCCCGGATCCCTGGATCGAGGCTGGTCGTGATGCCGGGGGTTGGCCACTTGAGCAACTTTGAGGCGGCGGATCGGTTCAATGCCGAGGTCAGTGGCTTCCTACGGTCGCTGCAATGAGCGATCAGATTCAGATGGATCGGATCGACGTCGGCGGCATCCGAATTGCCTACCGTCGCGCAGGTATGGGCCCACCCCTTGTCCTGCTGCACGGAGGCCCTTCGGACAGCCGCGAGTGGCACTACCAGCTACAGGGCTTGTCCGATGAGTTCGCCGTCGTGGCATGGGACATGCCGGGCTGTGGCCAGTCCGCGGATCCGCCTGAGCACTTCCTTCACACGCGCGATTACGCAGACTGTCTGGCCGCCTTCATCGAAGCCCTCGGGCTCAGGCAGCCCCACGTGCTTGGGCTCTCATTCGGGAGCGGGCTCGCCCTCGAACTCTATCGCTGGTACCCGAGGATCCCCAGGTCGCTCGTTCTCGCGTCAGCCTACGCGGGCTGGGCGGGCTCTCTCCCCGCGGAAGTTGCAGAACAACGCAAGCAGCGAATGCTCCGCCTCTTCGATGGACCACCCGATCAGTTTGTGCGGGAGTTCATCCGGACCCTGCTCAGCGACTCGGCACCGGCTGAGCTTGTCCACGAGGTGACTACCATCCTGTCCGAGATCCACCCGGCCGGGCAGCGAGCTCTGTTTCGCGCCGGGTTCGCCGAGCACGACCTCCGCGATGTGCTTCCGAGGATTGAGGTTCCAACTCTCTTGCTGTATGGCGACCGCGATGTTCGCTCGCCCCTCAAGGTGGCCGAGGAGATGCATGCCCAGATCCCTGGATCACGCCTCGTGGTTATGCCTGGAGTCGGCCACGCTTGCGACCTCGAGGCGCCGGAGCGCTTCAATGCTGAGGTCCGCGGCTTCCTTCGCTCCATGCCCGTCGACCCCTAACGCGGATACCGCTTTTCGACGGGGTGATCATCGCTGCGTCAGTTTTAGACTGGTACCCCGTCTCGCCCGCGCCCAATAAGCAGGTACGTGAGGGTCGGTCCCTTCCCCTTCACCTCAATGACCCCGCGTCGTTCGAACGTGAACTCACCATTCAGCCGCTCATACACGCCTTCGGTGACCTGTATGTGGTCTGGAAGGCCATGAGACTCCATCCGGCTCGCAATGTTGACCGTGTCGCCCCAAAGGTCGTAGTGGAACTTCTCTCGGCCGACGATGCCAGCCACGGCGGGCCCGCAGTTGATTCCAATCCGAAAACTGAGGTTCCAATCGCGCTCGGCATTGAGGCGCTTCACCTCGCGCTGCATGTCAAGCGCCATCGCGCAGATGGCGTACGCGTGGTCGGGCCGTGCTGCCGGTGCCCCCGCCGCAACCATGTACGAGTCGCCGATCGTCCGAATTTTCTCGAGGCCATAGAGGTGCACTAACTCGTCGAAGGCCGAGAAGACTTCGTTCAGCACCGCGACAGTCTCCGCCGGTGACTCCTGTGCCGAGCGGACGGTGAATTCAGCGAGGTCCGCGAAGAGGACGGAGATCTCGTCATGGTGGTCGGCGATCGGCTCTTCACCTCTCTTGAGGCGAACCGCAATCGAAGCAGGCAAAACGTTCAGCAGCAACTTCTCCGAGCGCATCTCGGCCGCCTCGCGCTGGGACCGAAAGAACGACAAAGCGATGAACGTCAGGGTGCCGATGCCGGCGATGTTGAGCGAGAACAGGACATTGATCGCGAGGGGGGCAAGCGGGCTCGCCGATTGCTTGGCCGCACTGTCCAGGACCGCGGCGATCGCGAGATCGCCAAAGAACGCCGCCAACCAGATCGGCGTCTCACGAGCTGGCCTCAGCAGCAGCGAGCCGAGCGGCGCCGCAAACGCCCAGACCACGACCGCGCTGGCGTAGACGAAGCCCCCCAGGCTGAGCTGGAGCAAGAGAGGGAGTATGACCATCAACCCAAGTACCAGAAGGGCCAGAATGCCCAGCCGCTTTGTGACGACGAACCTCACGAATGCCGCGCCCACGGCAATACTGACCACGAGTGGTATCAACCCCGCCAGGGGCCTGCCGAGGGCCGCGTACATCACCGCCCAGGCCGCGCCGGCGACTCCCGCCCCCAGTCCTATGACGACAAAGACTTGCTTCCGAACCCTTTCCTGATCGGTGTCCGACGGCAGGCACCCGATCTCTAGGACACGCCTGACCAGAGTCGCGGACAAAATCCCTCCACGGGTGAAATTGTGCTTCACTTCCTGGTCGACCAGAATCCACTGGCATCGCAGAGCTCTCAGAGCCTGTAGCAGATTGCGAATGACCTCGCTCCTTGTCCGTCATCACGCTTGCCTGAGGAAGGGTGACCGACCGACCATAGGAGGCGGGTTCGTCGGAGGCCGATCCTGCTAACCTCGGCGGACACAAGAGCGAGATTCGGCAACTGGTGATCCTCCCCAAGATCCGGGATCCGCGGTTCATCACTGTGCGTCGCGGCGGCAGCCTCCAAGACGACGATCACCGCCTTCTGGCCATCTGGGCAGCTGACTGCGCGCAGCACGTGCTGCACCACTTCGAGCAGGCACGGCCGAAGGACGACCGTCCACGTCGGGCGATCGACCGCGGGCGTGCCTGGGCGCGGGGGGAGATCACGTGGGGAGAGGCCCGCACGGCGGCCGGCCATGCAAACGCCGCGGCCAGAGACCTGAGTGGGGCTGCACGGCATGCCGCGTACGCTGCCGGCCAGGCCGCGGCGGTGGGCCATGTGGCGGCCCACGAGCTCGGTGCTGCGGCCTACGCGATCAGGGCGGCGCGGGCGGCAGCGGCTGAAGACGAGCGCGAGGCGGCTGGCCGCTTGGAGTGCCAGTGGCAGCGCGCCCAACTCCCCCACGAGATCCGGAAACTTGTGCTCGACGACGAGCGGCTGCGCAACGAGTTGTGCTGGTTTGCCTTCGACTGCTGACAAGGCTCGCTCCCGGCCTTCGATGCATCGTGTTACGCGAGGCCAGGTTCATGTCACCACTCGGTACTTGAGGTGCGTGACGCCGGGCGCCTCGACGGCCCGGACCTGCTCAAGCTGCACCTCCGCGTCCCCGAGGTTGTCGAAGAGGCGAGCACCGTCGCCCAGCAGCACCGGGACGATGTGGAGCTCAAGTTCGTCGAGCAGTCCCGCTGCCAGGTACTGCTGAGCGACGTTGGCGCCGCCCCAAAGCATTACGTCTTTGCCGCCGGCGGCCTTCCTTGCTTGTTCGAGCGCGGACTCGATTCCGTCGGTGACGAAGTGGAACGTGGTCCCGCCCTCCATCTCCACGGGATCACGTGGGTGATGGGTGAGGATGAACACGGGGTAGTGGTAGGGCGGGTTGTCGCCCCACCAGCCTGTCCATTGCGCGTCGCCCCAGGCACCACCGTGGACAGGGCCGAACATGTTCCGGCCCATCACGCCGGCCCCGATGTTCTCGCGCGATTCCTCGACTAGCCGTCCGCTCTCGTTGACCTCGCCGCCCTGCTCGCCGTGGGATTGGCGCCACGCGGCGAGCGGAACCACCCAGTCATGGAGCCGCTCGCCGCCCTCGCCGAGCGGGTTCTCCTCGCTCTGGTTCGGGCCGGCGACGAAACCGTCCAGCGAGATCGAGATGTGACACCTAAGCTTGCTCATCGTGCCTCCTTGCTAGGCGGGCGCTGCAGGGGCAATCCGATCCACTCGCGGCGCCCGGCTATCTGCGAATCACCAGAGCTGTCAGTCACGTCGTACCTCCGACATTGCGGCTCATCGCGGAGGCACTGTGATCGACCTCACAAGCCAGAAATTGATGCTGAAATGGTCAACTTTCGCGATCCATCTGAGGTACTTCAGGTCGCGGTGGCGGTTGCATACTGCGGGCGCCCGGTGGGCCGGTAAACCTGAATCGTTACCCCCTTCGGGGGTGGCTCGCGAGTCGACCAGATCAAGCGCTGCGTCCGGGCCGGTGTCGGGAAACAGCCGGATGCCCTGGCCGATGATCACGGGGCAGACGAACAGGGTGATCTCATCGACAAGCTGGTTATCGAACCGCCAGCGGATCAGACCGCCGCTGCCGTGCACCCGCACCTCACCCTCCCGCTTGGCTTTCAGCTCGCCGTTGGCGCCCACGACGTCACCGGCGAGGACGGTCGTGTTCGCCCACTGCGGTTCGGTGAGCGTGGTCGATGCGACGTACTTGGGCTGCGTGTTCAAGGCCGCTGCAATGGGGTTGGTGCCCAGATCTATCCCTGCGCTTGCGCGCCATTCCGCCGCGCCCCAGGACCGGGCGAAGATCTCGCAGGTCCGCCTGCGACGCCGAGGCCTCGTTGTCGAACAGCGGCCCGACCCATCCGCCGCGCTCGAATCCGCCGCGGCGGTCCTCGTCCGCCCCGCCGAGTCCCTGCATCACTCCGTCGACGGTGACCATCGTGATGGTCGTCAGTTTCATGGTCGCAGTTCCCTCCTCGCTGAGTTTTGTCGTCGTTCGATTCGACCGGGCCGCGGCGCCGATCTCATCCGTCGCAGCAGAGTCAACGGTGATGTGTCCTCCGAACCGCCGACATGGTGTGTCCGAGGCGATAGCTCGAACATCGCCATCGAGTCATGCGGTCGCGGAATGATCCGTAATGATCCCGTCAAGACGATCATTCGGCGAAATCGGCAGCGACAGGCCCTAGCCCTCCATCGAGTCGCAGACGCCATCCTCGTCGCCCTTGGTCAGCAGTTACCGGTAGCCGCGAGCGAGCAGGTACTTTGCGCCGGCGTTGATTGCCGCGGGGTCGTCCACAGCGAAATCGAAGACGTCGGCCAATCGGTCGGTCACATTGAATGAGAATGCGACCGCGAGGGCGTCCTTGATCTGCTGCTCTGATGCGCCCGCAGCCAGCACCCTGCGTATGTCGTCGGCATCTAGGTTGCTCTCGCGGGTTAGCTTGCCCAGCATGCGCAGCGTCGCGCGGAGGGGCCCGCTAAGAGGAGCTGTCTCCAGGTCGGCCAGGGTCGCGGACACTTTGGCACCATCGTTGTATGCGAGCACAGACGTCGCGGTGTGGGCCGCGACGCAGAACTCCGTTTCATTCATTTTGGAGATATACGCGGCCATGAGCTCGCGGTCCGCCACCGACCAATCCGATGGTCCGCGCATCGCCTCCTGGGTAAGCCCTCCTGCTCGATAGAAGCTGGGGCGATACAACGCCAACTTGACCGCATCCACCACGGGATGCCCCGAGAAGACTCGGATGAGGACGAACATCGCCTTCGTGCGAATTCCATGTCCGTGATCGAGGATGGCGAGGCGCACTCTTCAATTTCTCCCCGTGGCCGCGCTGAGTGCCGCGAGCGCATTCTGGTACTGCCGAGTGGCCTGGCCGATCGCGGCGTAGACGACGATCTCATAGATCTGGTCCTCGCTCAGGCCTGCTTTCCTCAGCGTGCCGATGTCCGCATCGGTGACCATCCTGGCGCGGTGTGCGACCTTATCCACAACTGTGCGCACCGGCTCAGCGAGCCGTTCGTTATCGAAGGCTGCGCGGCGGATCTCCGGCGACGCCTGACCCTCCCCTTCGAGGACTCGCGCAACGAGCGAACTGTGCAGCGAAGTAATGTCCGACAAGGATCCTCACGCCTCCGACCAAAGTCTCGCATACGGCCGATCGGGGTTATACAAGGTTCCGGCTGATGCCCGCCGTGCGCGCTGGTCGGGGCCCTGGGATTGAACCCGGGGCCTCACAGTCCCGAAAGTTGGCCATCTTCGTCTTGCCTATTGCGCGGCGCCGAGAACGCAAGGGACGAGCCTCCAGTGGAGACGGCGCCTCGACGCCGTCGTCCTGGCGACGATGATCGCCTCTGGTATCGTGTCGCCACGGCGGGCGCAGCCCCCCAGCATCACCGGCGCTTGCCCACGGCCGGGAGGGGTCGGATCATGGCGGATCCGGTCGAGGACATCATCGGTGACTACCGGGCCTTCGTCGCTCAGCAGCGCGACCGGCTGTCGGCGCGCGGCATCGACATCGCCCCGTATCCCCTCAGCCACCTCGCGTACCGTGTCCCCGAGTGGGAGCAGTACGTTCACGTGCGGACCCTCCTCGAGCGGCACGCGACCGCCAACGTGGAGAACGTCTGGAACGGCCGGCCCATGTCGAAGATCCTGCTGGCGCAGCCGCTCGTCGTCCTCGACGGCGCCCTCGTCCCGCTCGTCGAGCTCATCCCGCCCGTCCACCAGCGCGTCTACCGGATGGGCCTGGAGCACCTCGGTGTCGTGGTCGGGGACGACGTCGAGGAGTTCTCGCGCGTGCATCGGAGGGCCCTGACCGGGCAGCAATTCCAGGGCCCGGACAACGAGCCGTATTACGTCCTGTTCGAGGACTTCACCCACGTGAAGTTCTATCGACGCTCGCTGCGCGATGTCTGCGAGCTCGACGGCGCCCGGTTCGATGGCTTCCACCACGTCGAGGGCT
>WNGG01002878.1_pt1 | contig 48017 bp, 44 predicted proteins | sample 5400661 | NCBI WGS metagenome assembly WNGG01 (sample SAMN13153372, study PRJNA577476) | soil metagenome | isolation source: 100 cm soil or saprolite under Garry oak tree replicate 1 | place: USA:California | collected 2016-06-15 | reverse complement strand
ACGTGGAACGGAAGTCGGTGTGCATTTACTCCCAGCTCAAAAGTTGCTCTTCCTCGGAGGTGGCGGCGATGATCGAGGGAATTTTGCGCCATTGCACCAGTGCGGAGATCCAGAAAAATTACGTGGATACCCACGGGCAGAGCGAGGTGGCCTTCGCTTTCTGCCATTTGCTGGGCTTTCGCTTGTTACCGAGACTCAAGGATATCGCCTCGCAAAAGCTCGCCCGGCCTGAAACCGGGAATCCCAGCGAGTATGAGCATCTGCAGCCCATCCTGAGCAAGCCCATTGACTGGGAGCTGATCAAGAATCAATTTGATGAGATGATCAAGTATGCCACGGCCCTCCGCCTGGGAACAGCAGAGACCGAGGCGATCCTGCGGCGCTTTACCCGCAACAACCTGCAGCATCCGACCTATCAAGCCCTCGCCGAGCTGGGACGTGCGATCAAGACCATTTTCCTCTGTCAATATCTGGAGTCAGAGGAACTGCGCCGTGAGATTCACGAAGGCTTAAATGTCGTCGAGAACTGGAATGCGGCGAATGGCTTCATTCACTATGGCAAGGGGGGAGAATTTGCCTCGAATCGTCTGGATGACCAGGAAATCTCGATGCTCGCGCTGCATTTGCTCCAAATCTCTCTGGTGTACGTCAATACGCTCATGGTGCAAGAAGTGCTGGCCGAAGGCGAGTGGATGAAACGCCTGACGACAGAAGACTATCGAGGGCTGACGCCGCTCTTCTACGGCCACATCAATCCCTATGGCATATTGCGGTTGGACATGACCGAACGCCTCCCCATCCGAGAGGCCGCATCATGAACATGCACCGGACGCCGCCAAAGAAGAAGGCCAGGGAACTGGCAAAGTATTTGCGAGCCGAACGGCCTGATTATCCCTATCTCAAGAGTGTCTTCCGCGCCTTGCGGGCGGAACTGGAGGTGGAAATTCCCAAAGCGGAGCACCGCCTACCGGAGGTCCCAACCGAAGAGGAACTGCGCCAGTTCTATCAGGTCGTGTGGCAAACGCGCAACTTCGCCGATATGGTCCTGATCAAAACCCTGTTTTATACTGGCGTGCGCGTGAGTGAGCTAGTCAGTATTCGGCTTGCGGATGTGGATGTGGAACGCTGCCAGATCCGTATCACTCGCGGGAAAGGAGGCAAGGACCGCCAGGTCCCGTTCCCTGTCTCGTTTCGTGAACTGCTCGCCCTGCACATGCAGCGCATGCAGGAGAAGCAAGCGACCCATCTCTTTGAGTCCGTGCGCAAGAAGAAGTACACGGACCGTGGAGTGCGCAAAATGCTGGAACGCTACGCGAAGGCGGCGGGGATTACTCGTTCTCTGTCACCCCACAAGTGGCGGCATTTCCTGTTCACGTGGCTCAAAAAGCAGGGCATTGATGATGCGCTGATCCAGCCCTACTCGGGCCATGAGAGTCGACAGTCCCTGGAAATCTACTCGCGACTCTCGCTGGCTGATGCGCAAAAAGAATACGACCAGGTCATGGGGCGCTTCCCCATTCAGTAACCGAAGGGAGGGTTATGTACAGACTTCGTCATTTACCTCATCAGTTACTTTGCGGCTGGTGACAGCTTACGTAGCTCTACCCCAAGACGGCGCGGGAGACACAATCAAGCCCCGCCTGGAAGCCGCGGGTGGGAATCCATCAAAAGTACGCCTCCTCAATACCATAGAAAGCCTGGACGCAAAGAGAATGGAAATATACGACCGTCCCTTCTCCCTCTCACGCGACCTGGATATATTGGAAGAAGCCATCAAAGCCATAGAAGCCATTCTCGTAGTCTTAGATCCCCTCATGGCCGTTCTGGGACACAACATCGACTCATCCAGCGACCAGGATGTCAGAGAAGTCTTCACCCCACTGGCCCAGTTAGCCGAGCGCACAGGCTGCGCAGTCCTGATCATCCGCCACCTCAACAAAGGTAGCTCTGAGAACCCACTCTATCGCGGCGCTGGCTCAATCGGCATCATTGCAGCCGCCCGTATCGGCCTGATCGTCGCCCAGGACCCGGACGACGAGGATAAACGCATCCTCGCCACCACCAAAAACAACCTCAGCAAAAACCCTGGCAACCTCACCTACCAGGTCGTGGAAAATGAACGCGGCGTCCCATATGTCCAATGGCTCGGAGAAAACCACCAGAGCATAGCAAGCCTGCTCAGCGGTACGAACCTATCAACGCAGCGACAAGATATTCTCAGAACGTTGAAAGACAGTCCAGCCCCACTTGGTCCCCAGGACATCGCAGAACAAACAGGGCTGGACTACGAAAGGGTACGGAAGACTCTTCCTCGTATGCTAAAAGCAGGAGAACTTGCCTCCCCAGCCCGAGGACTATACACCACTCCCGGTCATCCCTGCCTCGCCAGGAAAATCAGGGACAATAGCAGTGTCTCAACAGGAACGACCCAAGATTTGTGTAGCGAGGTTGTAGAGGATGCTGAATCATCAGAGGGAAAGGGTCACTTTGAAAATACTTGAGGGGATTTCCTGTTTCAACATACCTCTCATCTCGTTGCCCATCCCGTGCGACAAGTGTCCCAAACATCGAGCATGCTTCACGCCGGTGACGGGGTGCGCACCAAGATTGTGCGTGGACCTGTCAGGGCGACCGCAAGGGATCGCCCCTACCCAGGCACGAGGAACCAGACCCCGTAGGTTGGGTAGGGGCGATCCCTTGCGGTCGCCCTGCTGGCTTGCAACAACATGACGGACACTCCCGGTGACGAAAGAGACTTGACTGAACACCAATAACTGTACTATCCTGTCACTGTTGGTATTGAGTTCCCTGACACAACAAAGGAGCAAAGTAATGATCAAGCCCTACACTGCCGTCGGACTCATCCCCACCGTGCGAGGCATTCGCACACGCGCCGATATCAAACGCAACCTCGAACACCTCTCACATCTCGTCAAAGCCGCCTCCTGGCTCTCCAGCCTCGATCTCCCCGTTCGGCTGATTGCCTTTCCTGAAGGCGCTCTGCAAGGCTTTAACGACGAGGTGCTCGACCTCGATCACGTCCAGTTCGCCCGCGAAGGCGCTATCGACATCCCTGGAGAAGAAACTGAAGCGCTAGGGAAAATTGCCCGGTCTTACAATGCGTTTATTATGGCCCAGGCAAAAGCCCGGCACCCCGAAATTAAGGACCGTTTCTTCAATGTCGGCTTCATTCTCAATCCAGAGGGTGAAGTCATTCTCCAACACTACAAAGTTTCACCACTCTTCCCGGTTGAGCACTCCGTCTGCCCTCATGATATCTATGATTGGTGGGTAGACCGTTATGGCAGGAACCTGGACGCCTTCTGGCCCGTGGTCGATACCGAAATCGGTCGCCTGGGCATCATGATGGCAAACGAAGGCTCCTATCCCGAAAATGCACGCGCCCTCGCCATGAATGGTGCCGAAGTGGTCTACCGCGCCTCCTATCCCCATCCCGCCACCGGCAACGAAATCTTTGAAATCCAGAGCCGCGCCCGTGCACTCGACAACAACATGTACATCGTCGCCCCCAACATGGGCACCTACTATCTCTTCCCGGAGGACGATACCGCCATCGATACCTTCGGTGGGCGCTCCTTCGTCATCAACTACAAGGGGCAGATCGTTGGTCGCCAGGAATACGGCGCCGGCTCAACCTATGTGGCGGGCGTCATCGATATCGAGGCTCTGCGTGACCACCGCGCTCGCGCACAGTGGGACAACTGGATGAAAGACCTGCGCACCGAACTCTACCAGCTGCTCTACGAGCAGCCCATCTATCCCAAAAACCTCTACCTGGACCGTGAACCCATGAAGCACGCCGAGTACCGTGAGAAGGTCATCCAACGCCAGATCGACCTGATGCACGAACGCGGCATCTGGGTCAAGCCTGAGCGATAGGGAAGCGGGGGTGCAGGGGGCGAAGCCCCCTGCCGGGGATCGGGGTGTCCCCGAAAAACTCTTTTTCCCCTTTTTGTGCGCCGCCGCAGGCGGCGCGAGAGGAGAGAAGGTTCGGGATGACTCATGCTTAAGCGCATCATCAATCTTACACCAGAATCTTCCCGTCCTTCAAAAACAGCACATCATCAACCCACACCTCGCCCGACTTGCGCAGATCGCAGACCATATCCATGTGGAGAGCTGAATGGTTTACCCCACCCGTTTCAGGATAACTATTCCCAAGGGCCAGGTGTACCGTGCCACCCATCTTCTCATCGAAAAGAATATTCTTCGTACCCCGATACACACGCGGATTATTGCCGAAGGCAAACTCTCCAAGGTAGCGTGCCCCTGCATCTAGCTCCAGCATCCGCTCCAGGTACGCCTGCCCCTGTCGCGCACTCGCCTCAACTACCCTTCCCTCGCGGAAGACCAGCCGCACCCCTTCGATAGTACGCCCATCATAGGATAAAGGAATATCAAACTGGATCACCCCATTCGCACTATTCTCAATCGGGCCGGTGAAGAACTCCCCACTCGGAAAGTTGCGCTTCCCATCGCTATTGATAAAGACCCGCCCTTCAACAGAAAGCGTCAGGTCGCTCCCTTCACCCACAATATGGACCTTCTTCCGTCCAACGAGCCAATCTACCAGGCGCTGTTGTTGTACAGAAAGCTCCTTCCAACGAGCAATCGGATCAGGATCATTCAGGAAGCAAACATCAAGCACGAACTCTTCAAAATCGCGCAGAGACATCTCTGCGTCCTGGGCATAACCGCTCGTGGGATAGAGGGTTGCGGACCATCGATATACTCCCGCCTGTTCACGCTCACGCATTACCCTTGACACTTCATAGTACGCCTCGCGTCGTTTCGCCATCTTTGCCGGATCAACCCCGCTCAGATCCTTGGTATTGCTCCTGGATGCAATGTGGAGTTGAGCATCCACCTGTTCTACCAGGGCAGAGAAAACAGGAGAGAGCCTTGTAAGCTGGGCCTCATTGCCCTCTTTCAGAAGGATTTCATCGAGATTTTCCAGGTCGATCAACGGCAATGGGTGAGCACCAACACGCACCACCTCGCGGTAGACAGCCTCCACCAACGGTGCCGCCAGCGGAGTAGCATGAATGGCGACCGTCTCCCCCGCCTTAACATACAGGGAATAATGAACGAGCGTCCGTGCCCAGCGCTCTATGCGTATATCTTGCATGATGTAATGTTCCTTTAGCTCTCAAGGGCAGCGTCCTGGATGTCAATGGGGCAGAGCAGCTAGCTGCTCTGCCCCATTGACATCCAGGACGCTGCCTATGAATACGATTCTATGCTCGCTCTGCCGCCTTGAGAATGGCTCGCTTCGCAAACACTGCCGCCATCTGAGTACGAAAAGCCGTGCCTCAGTACGAGACAAATACCCGCTCTGTGGTCCTCTCTCAGACCTTCGTCGGTCAGTTCCTACTGGCCAGCCGGGACCTCCAGGACCTTGACCCTGTAGGCAACACGATTGGGTCGTGTGGCATCGAAGCTCGCTAGTTTGGCAGTCTGCTCCTTATAGTAGTCACTGTTCTCGCCAGCCTGCATGTCGGCTTCCGTCTCCCATAGGCTGATGGAGAGGGTATCGCCACTCTGAGGATCCGTCAGGTAAATGATACCTTTAAACCCGTTCTGTTGTTTGGCTGCTGGCACTACAAAATCGCGATAAAGCTGGGTCACTACGGTTTCATTCTGGGTTCGGATCTGGCCAAATACTACTCGTGCGTGCATGGATCGACCTGCCTTTCTGATATAGATGCGAACCTGTTCGGTTTTCTGAAATAATACGACTACATCGGCACACAAGGAAGGGTGAACGCCAGGTTCGCCCTTCCCTACAACGGATTCTGCTTGTTGCTTACGCTCGCTCTGCCGCCTTGAGAATGGCTCGCTTCGCAAACACTGCCGCCATCTGAGTGCGATAGGCTTTAGAACCGTGGATATCCTCCACCAGTTCCAGTCCATCCGCAGCCTGGCTTGCAGCATTGGCAACCGTCGCCTCATCCAGATTCTTCCCAATGAGCCCTGCCTCCACGCCACCGGCGCGGGTGGGTTTCACCGAAGCGCCCGTAATCACCACGCTGGCAGAGGTGCAGGTCCCATCGGTATCCAGGGTAACAACTGCCGCACAGCCCACGACTGCATAGTGCGAAGCCTTGTTCGGCAGCTTCGTATACGCGCTCCCTGTACGAGCAGCTGGGATGGCAAAGCGAATCTCGGTGATCAGCTCCCCAGGTTGGAGTGCCGTCTCAAACAGCCCCAGGAAGAAGTCATCAGCCCGAATGGTTCGCACACCGCTGGCACCCTGCACCAGGATATCGGCCTTGAGCGCTAGAACGATCCCGGGCATATCAGCTGCCGGGTCTGAGTGTGCAACGCTCCCACCAATAGTACCGCGATTGCGTACCTGCTGATCACCAATCTGCTCTATGCCTTCTGGCAGGAGCGCGAAATGCTGGCCAATCACATCGGAACGCGCAATCGTAGCATAGGTCGTCATTGCGCCAACAGCGACCGCTCCATCCTCTTCATGAATGTAGGAGAGGCCACTGATCCTACCAAGATCGATGAGATGCCCAGGCTGGGCCAGGCGCAGCTTCATCGTCGGTAACAGGCTATGTCCACCCGCCAGTAATTTAGCATCATCCCCATATTGTTGCAGGAGAGCGATAGCCTCATTTACCGATGTAGCGGGATGGTAATCAAATGCCGCTGGAATAGACATTCTGTTTCCTCCTTCTCACCTTATGCCTGGTGAATGATCTTCCAGAGCCTCTCTGACGTGAACGGCATATCAACATGCGCTACACCCAGCGCATCGGCTATAGCATTAGCAACTGCCGCAGAAGAAGCGATTGTGCCAGCCTCGCCGACACCTTTGGCCCCAAGCGGATTGACAGGAGTTGGTGTGACAGTATGGTCAAGCTCGAAGCTGGGGAGTTCGTGAGCGAGAGGCAGCGCATAGTCCGTCAGTGTCCCTGTCAGAAGCTGGCCGTCTTCACTATAGATGACCCCCTCAACCATGGCCTGACCAATGCCCTGGGTGATACCGCCATGAATCTGACCCTCAACAAGCAGGGGATTGAGCTGACGCCCACAATCGTCAACCGCCACGTAACGGGTAATCTCTGCCTCACCAGTGTCCTTGTCTACCTCGACGACGCAGATATGCGTGCCAAAGGGGAAGGTACAGGCTTCCGGCTCCCAGAAGACTGTTGTCTCCAGGCCCGGCTCGATACTTGTCGGCAGCGCATTAGAAGTATTGGCCGCCGCTGCTACCTCGTTAAAGGACACAGATTTCTGGGGGGCACCGGTCACTGACAATTTGCCATCCTCCAGAGTGACATCGGAAACGTTGGCCTCCAGCAAATGAGCAGCAATCTGCCTCATCTTCTCCTTCAGCCTCTGGGCAGCCTGGTAGATAGCAGGGCCGCCGACCGCCGTAGTGCGGCTCCCATACGTGCCGCGTCCTTCTGGCGTGGAGTCGGTATCGCCATGGATTATCAGCACATTGTCTATCGGGATACCAAACTCACTAGAAACGATCTGGGCAAACGTCGTCTCCTCGCCTTGTCCATGTGGTGAGGAGCCACTATAGACCATAACGGTGCCACTCTGCTCGACACGCATACGTGCACTCTCATAGAGGCCCTGTGGAATGGTTCCCTTGGGACCAAAGCCGCAGATCTCCACATAGGAGGAGAAGCCTATGCCCATCAACTTACCCTCGGCACGCTTCTGGGCTTGCTCAGCACGCAGATTCTCGTAACCGATGTTTTGCAAAGCCTTTTCCAGGGCACCCGCATAGTTGCCGCTGTCATAGACTGCGCCTGTTGCCATCTTATGCGGGAACTGATCAGGTCTGACGAAGTTGATTTTACGCACTTCGGCTGGATCCTTGCCCAGTTCCTTTGCCACCAGGTCCATGGCTCGCTCTATGAGATGGGCGGCCTCGGGACGGCCGGCCCCACGATAGGCATCCGTGGGAGTCTTATTCGTCAAAACGGTGTCGCAGCTGGTGTAGATCGCAGGAATGTCATAGCAGCCACTCACCATAGGCAAGGTAAAGGCAATGGCAATGACATCGGTGAAGAACTGCAAGTATGCACCCAGGTCAGAGACGACGTGCACCTTCAAGCCGGTGACTTTGCCCTCCCTGGTAGCAGCAACCTCAATATAGTCGATCTGGTCGCGCCCATGGATAGTTGCCGCAAGGTTCTCACTTCGATCCTCAATCCACTTGATGGGATGCCCTGTCTTCACCGCTGCGAAGGAGGCAAGGGCCTCTTCAGGGTAAATATTGAGCTTGGATCCAAAGCCTCCACCAACTTCGGGTATGATCACACGCACCTGGTGCTGTGGAAGTCCCAACTGCTCAGCCAGGAAATTCCGCAAAAAGTGAGGTATCTGTGAGGAACTCCACACAGTAAGCGTCTTGTCGACTTTGCGGTACTCGGCGACGACGCCGCGTGTTTCCATAGCATTAGGAGCGAGCCGTTGATTGACAATGCGTTGTTTGACAACGATACCGCCGTCAGCCAGCGTTTGGGCAAATGCCTTGTCAATATCCTCTGTTGGTGGATGAATAGCCATGGTGACATTCGTGCCGAACTCTTCATACAGGAGGAGAGCACCGGGCTGCATGGCTTTCTCGACATCGACCACCGCAGGAAGTGGCTCATAATCGACTTCGATTAAGTCTCGTGCATCACGAGCCGTATAGCGGTCATCCGCAATCACAACAGCCACAGGATCACCGTAGAAACGTACCTTGCCCTCAGCCAGCGGACCGCGGCGGCCAAGGCCCTCACTTATAGGCCCGGGCAGAGGAGCAGCGATAGGGATATTACCCACCACACCTTTGAGGTCCTGGGCGGTGTAAACAGCCACAACGCCGGGATATTGGCGGGCTGCATCGGTATTAATACTATTGATGCGGGCATGTCCGTAGGGGCTGCGCAGCACAGCCATGTGGAGCATGCCGGGGAGTTTGATATCATCAACGTAGGTCGCCTGACCAGTAATCAGGCGAGGGTCTTCACGCCGTTTAATGGACGTGCCAAGCATAGCTGCAACACCCATGATTTTATCCGTCCTTTCTCAATCGCGAGAAACAGCAGTAGGCGAGAAACTTCCTTGTTCATTCGTGTCTTCGCGATTACTCGCCACCAGTGCCGATTGGCTCAGCAGCAGTCGTTTGCATCCGCTCAGCAGCATACTGGACAGCGCGTACAATGTTCTGATAGCCGGTGCAGCGGCAGATATTGCCTTCGAGTCCTTTGCGAATCTCGGCTTCGGTCGGGTTGGGATTGTTCTTGAGCAGGGCATACGAGGCCATAATCATGCCGGGAGTGCAGAAGCCACATTGCAGGCCGTGCTTCTCCCAGAAGCCTTCTTGCAGGGGATGCAGGCCACCTTCAGGAGCCAAACCCTCGATGGTGGTCACTTCACAGCCATCAGCCTGAACTGCCAGCACCGTACAGGATTTGACGGACTCTCCATTGAGTAGCACTGTACATGCGCCACATTGTGAGGTATCGCAACCAATGTGGGTTCCTGTGAGGTCTAATACGTCTCGTAAATAATGTACCAGCAACATGCGGGGTTCGACCTCTGAACGGTGTTGCTGCCCATTCACGGTCACAGTGATCGCTTGCTTCATCGTCATCGATGGTACCTCCATCTAGTCTAGTCGCGTGAGAGCTTATGTCTTTAGGAGAGACATAGAGAGGAAACGCGACGATTCCTTGAACATGCACGCAGAACATCCTGACGTGTTAGATAGGGCCATGATACTTCTTAACAGCTAAGCCAATGTTGTGCAGCGATATGAGGAGCCAACCAGAACTACCAACCTCATCACCTCCCCGACTACCAGGGAGTCTAGTTGTACACCTCTAAATACAGGGGACTCCTTTCTTTTCTTTATCACATCAAAATACAGATGACGAGATACTGCTAACGAGGTAGTGCTTCACCTGGTCAGGATAATGAACGTGCCAGCCTGGGCGAATATGCCCAGCAGATACACGTCTTAGCGTTCGCTAGCAGACATGCCCCTAGCTTCAGCTATGGGGTTCCTGACTATCCAGACCGAAGATTTGCCCGGGTCGAGATTACTCCTTCTGCCTGTAAATACGTGGGCCTGTTTCAATGCCTGGCGATATCGTACGGGACAGAAAAGAGTATAATCCAGCCGACATATAGAGAGTAGCACACAGCACCGTCCATGTCAATTGCTTCTCCTCATTGCAACTATATGCTACAATAGACACAACAGATATCGTATAATGTACACTAACCCATGTGGGGGAGCTATTTTTATGAACCGTCGTGCACCAGGCTTTCATCCAGGACTAATGACAGACATGTATCATCCAGACTCTGCATACATCTCCTGGCGTACTGGTTTCAATGGTCTCACTACCTTTGACCTGTATACCCGTACAGCGCCCTTTGGGGGAGCCTACCTGCTCGTTGCAGGAATAGAAGCCGCCCTGGAATTTGTCCAGGCATTTCGCTACACCCCCGAGGAGCTTCGCTTCCTCGCCCATATCCGCGACTACGATGCTGCCTTCCTTGACGAACTGGCGGCCCTGCACTTTAGCGGAGAAATTCTCGCTCTATCAGAGGGTAGCATTGCTTTCCCCAACGAACCTATTCTGCGCGTCACAGCACCCTTTCGAGAGGCTCTCCTGCTCGAGTCCGGCCTGCTCCAGGCCATCAATCTCTCCACCCTGGTGGCAACCAAAGCGTCACGTGTTGTCTTTGCCGCCGAATATGGTAATCATCCACGTCGCGTTGCAGAATTTGCCTTCCGGCGCGCCCAGGAGCCATTGACCGTGGCGCGTTCCTCCTATATCGGAGGTTGTGCCAGCACCTCACTCCTCAGTGCCGCATTTGAGTTCCGTCTGCCTGCGACTGGCACAGTCCCGCATGCTCTGATTCAACTCTTCCCCACCGAGGAAGAAGCCTTCGAGGCCATAGCTCAGGCATACAACCGCTATACCCTGCTGCTCGACACTTACGATCCACGGCAGGCTATCCACACCGCTATTGGCGTTGCTCTGCGCTCACAGGAAACGCTCGGCCACACTCTTGCCGCTGTGCGCCTGGATAGCGGTGACATCGTCGCTGATAGCATCTACGTGCGTGAACAACTGGACAAAGCAGGACTTTCAAATGTCCGTATCCTCGCCAGTGGCGACCTTGACGAATGGAAGATACTGGAACTCCTGGAAGCTGGTGCCGCCATTGATGCCTTTGGTGTAGGCACCTCCCTCGGAAGTGGAGCCGGTTCGCCAGAGCAAGGCATTCCAGGCGGCGCACTGGGTGCTGTCTACAAAGCCGTCTGGTATGTCGATGAAAGTGGTACAGAATACCCTAAAGTCAAGATTGCAGGTCCCAAATCCACCTGGCCTGGCAAGAAAGAAATCTACCGGCATCCTCAATGGGAGGAGGATGTCATTCAGCTAGCCCATGAACCACACCCGGCAAACTATCACCGTCTTCTGCGCCCCGTTATGCGCAACGGCGAAATGATCCCCGGTAGCCAGCCACCTCTCTCTGAAATTCGGGAGCTGGCTCAACAGAACCTCCAGATGCTCCCCCTGGAGTACCGAGCTCTCCATCCCGAGAAGCCTTATCCCGTACGCTTCAGTGAGGGTTTACAGGCCCTTCGTCAACAAGCTGCACAGTTGGTTGGAGCAGCGTTAGAATAGAGACAAGGAGGGTGAAAGATGAAGCCCGGAATTGATCAGACCACCTTTGGTTCGATTACCGTTGAAGGAGCCGTCTTTGAGCACGATGTGCTCATCCGGCTAAGCGGCCAGGTGAAAAAACGCAAGAAAAAGTTATCCAAAGCCATCTACGGCACGTCACACATCCTTTCCCTGGACGAGGCTAAGCACGTCTATGAAGAAGGGACGAAACGGCTCATCATCGGCACCGGCCAGTATGACAATGTCAGGCTTTCCGATGAGGCAGCTGACTACTTCAAACGCAAGCAGTGCCAGGTGGACCTGCTGCCCACACCACAGGCCATCCAGGCCTGGAATGAGGCCGAAGGTGGGGTGATTGGCCTGTTCCACGTCACATGCTGATTGTTCACTTTTCCGATGTCGTTTGTCAGATAATTTCTGGTAGAAACATCAGGAAATGAGGCAGAATTGCGGTTATCCCCTTCATGAGCTTCAGTTTGCAGTCCACAGGAAGGGTGGCTCCATGTGGGCCACGATGGAAGGAAGTGGCGTGATGTCGATTTGATGCCAGCACACCTCCCACTTGCTCCTCGGGCTGGACTAGACAACATCCTGGCCAGGGCCGCTCCACCCAGTCTTACATACTGGCTTCACCAGTTACTCGTAGACTCGTTGCTCGGCCTTGCGCAGGCGGCGACTGAGAACGGCCAGCAGGTCAAGCCCGACATCGGGGTCGCTGCTGAGTATACGGCGCAGTATACGGCGGAATTCCCATAACGGCAACAAGACCACGGTTACCTCATCTACCGCCGTTACAGTAGCAGAGCGGGGCATATCATCCAGGAGCGCCATCTCGCCAATTACATCCCCCGCCCCTGCTGTCCCCAGTACTTCCCCCGCTCCATCAGGGCTGTTTGCCCTGGTAATGCGCACTGTCCCTTTGGTGAGAATAAACAGCCCTAACCCTTGTTCGCCTTGAGAGATCAGCACCGAGCCTGGGCTAAACTTTCTCTCCCCACAATATGTTGCCAGGTCCTTTAACTCCTTCTTACGTAGGCCGGAAAAGAGGTCTACACGCGCTAAGGCATCCTCGTACATGGTCTGGAACCTCCTTTTTCATTGAGTACTACGATAGAGATCAGAAGGGTAGAGTCTACTGGACTTATTTTATCACAGTGGATCCATCATTTTCATAGGTTTAGGTTTGGTTTGTTTGCTTGGAGCTTAGATTGACTCACAGATTGGATACCCTGACTTGATACCTATAGCTGTCTGCAACTTTTGCTGCATCTGCTGAAAGGAGTCACTTGCGGTGATCTCGGCCACCTGGCGGGCCACCTGCTCTTCGTCAATTTCAATGGTGAGTTCCTGCCCTCTGCCGCGCTGCCTGCTGTTGGCGGGTGACGGCCTCTTCGTCGAGGCGTGAGAAGAGGCGTGGCAGCACATCAAGGGTCTGCTCCAGGGTCATGATCCCTCCCTCGGCCAGAGCGATGGCAAAGGCCTCCTCACCGAGCTGGGTGCGTGCGGTAGCCAACTCCCCCTCATAGTCGGCGCGGTAAACCGGCGGTAGGGGTGCGCCAATGGCCGCACGCAGCGCCTGCGCTGTCCCCCATAGCCGCGCTGCCCATTCCAGCTCACCCTGAGCTGCCGCCACGGCTCCTCCTCCCTCCAGAGCTGAAGCGATGAGACCCCTGGCATCGATTTCTCGCGCGATCGCCAGGCTCTCCTGGGAGTGGGCACGGGCCGCCGCAAGCTCGCCCTGGGACGTGGCGACCCGCGCCAGGGTGAGCAACGCCTCGGCTGTACTCCATCGATCCCCCAGCTCCTTGAAGGTCGCCACACTCTCCTCCAACAGTTCGCGGGCCTGGGTTTGCTCGCCCTGCAGCAGGCGCATCTCTCCCAGCAGACTGAGCAGGACGGCGATGTACTGCGTGTCGCCCAGCTCCCGAAAGAGCGCCAGGCTCTGCTCGGCCAGCGCCTGGGCCTGGGCAAAGTCGTCTTGCGCCAGAAAGCGCACACGAGCCAGTTCGCAGAGCGCGATGGCGATGCGCCCCGTGTTGCCCAGCGTGCGCGAGAGTCCCAGGCTCTGCTCGGCCAGCGCACGTGCTCTGCTGTACTCGCCTTGCGCAGAGCACACCCGGGCTAAATATGCAAGGGAGCGTGCCCGGTTCCAGGTGTCGCCCAGCTCCTGGAAGAGGGCCACCGCCTCCTCAAACTGAGCACGGGCCTCCGTATAGTGGCACCTCGCCCAGCCGATAAACCCCAATTGAAAGAGCGTGGTCGCCTTGCCCGCGGTATCTCCCAGCTCGCCCGAGAGCGCCAGGCTCTCTCGACACAGCGCCTCTGCCCGCTCGATGTCGTCCAGGGTGATCGCCAGTTCTGTCGCCGCATAGAGCACCTTGAGCTGCACGGATGCTGCGACCCACTCACGCACAGCCAATACACGCTCCAGGAAGTTCCACCCCTCTCTGTAGTATCCATGGATGTTCCAGAACCAGTACAACGCGCCGCACAAACGCATCGCCCGCTCTGCCCACTCCTTCTCCCCTTCACTGCCTGCTCTCATCCCAGCTCGCTCCAGCAGAAAGGTCAGCGCTGCTCGCAGGTTCTCGTGCTCCTGCTCCAGTCGGGCGAACCATCGGCCCGACTCGCTCCCCCGCAGGTGCGGCTCGGCCTCCTCCGCTCGCCTCAGGTAGTACAAGGCATGCGCAGTGCGCGTCGTCTCCAGTTCTCCGGTACTGGCTAAGCACTCCAGTCCAAACTCGCGCAGGGTTTGCAACATCCAGAAGCGCGTCTCACCCTCGGCCCGTTCCTCTTGCCGGAGCAGGCTCTTGTCCACCAGGGATGCCAACTCCTCCAGGATGTCCCCCTTGAGCCTGTCCGCAGCTGCGCACACCTCTTCGGCGGCTTCCCAGGTACAGCCATCCACAAAGACGGCGAAGCGTCGGAAGACCTTTTGCTCCTCGGCTGAGAGCAGCTCGTAGCTCCAGGCAATTGCTGCTCGTAATGTCTGCTGTCGGATGGGCAGGTCGCGTGCTCCCCCCGAGAGAATGGAGAGTCCCTGCTCTAGTCGGGAGAGCAAGGTCTGCGGTGAGAAATGCTTGATGCGCGCAGCCGCCAGTTCGATGGCCAGGGGCAGTCCATCCAGCCGGGCACAGATGCCGACCACCGCAGGCGCATTGGCGTTGGTCACCTGGAAATCCGGCCTGCCAGCCTGCGCCCGCTCGATGAAGAGCGCCACCGCCTCGTACTGCGACAGGGCCACAGGATCAGGCAAGCGTTTGAGATTAGGCAAGGACAGTGGTGGCACGGCGAACTCCCGCTCGGCCCGCACATGCAGTCCCACCCGGCTGGTCACCAACACCTTGAGCCTGGGACAGGCGGAGAGCAGATCGGCAATCTGGGAGGCGGCGTCTGACACCTGCTCAAAGTTGTCCAGGAGCAAGAGGAGGTGCTTCTCCTTGAGCACACTTTTCACCAGGGCGAACAGGGGCTGATCGCCCGCTTCGCCGATCAAGAGCGTCTGGGCGATGGTCGGCACGACCTGCTCAGGATCACTCACCGGAGCGAGAGGCACCAGAAACACTCCATCGGCGAACCACTCACTGAGCTCGGCAGCCACCTGCACGCCCAGCCGCGTTTTGCCTACCCCACCTGGTCCCGTCAGTGTCAGGAGGCGTACCTCTGGACGAGGCACGAGGTCACAGAGCGTCACCACTTCCTGCCCGCGCCCAATGAATGTCGTGGGCTCGATGGGCAGGTTGTTGGGGTGCGCGTCGAGGGTTTTGAGCGGCGGGAAGTCGGCAGGGAGGTCCGCGCTGCTCAGTTGAAAGAGGCGACTGGGCCGTTGTAAGTCCTTGAGGCGATGCTCCCCCAGATCCCGCAGGTACGCTCCCTCCGGAAGACTCTGCTCCACCAGCTCGCGGGTCGTCTGTGACAGGAGAATCTGCCCCCCGTGTCCGGCACTCATGATGCGGGCGGCGTGATGCACGTCCAATCCAGCGTAGCCTTCTGAGGACAACATCGGCTCGCCCGTATGCACACCGATGCGCACCCGTACGGACACGCCTTCGGGCCAGGAATGCCTGGCCAGGGCCCGTTGGATAGCCACGGCTGCCGAGATGGCATCGGTGGCACGCGCAAAGGCGACGAAAAAGGCATCCCCCTCGGTGTCGACCTCATGGCTGTCCCACTGCCCGAACGCCGCGCGCAGCAGCCGTCGGCACTCCACCAGTACGCCGACGTAGCGCTCGCCCAACTGCTGCAAGAGGCGCGTCGAGCCCTCCATGTCAGTGAAGAGCAGCGTGACCGTTCCTGTTGGCAGATCATCCCGGGGACGAGTTGGCTCGGGCTCAGGCTTGCTGCTGCTGGCCTCCTCTGGTTGTGGTGGCAGCAAGCCCAGTTCGCTGGCCGTCTTGCCGAAGAGCTGGCAGAGTCGCTCCACATAATAGGCGCTGGGCCTGGCAGTGCCCCGCTCCCAGCGCGTGATCATGGTGTCCAGGGGAGCACCGATGCGATCGGCCACCACTTTCTGGGTCCATCCGCGTTCCTGACGCGCCCGGCGCAGCAGGGAATTGGGGGTGGCCTGCGCAGCTTTCTTGACCATGTGTCCTCCGACGCTTAGTGCTGCGTTCCTTAAAGGCGATAACACTAGAGATGGGGTGGCCTCGCCATATGGCCTTGCTTTTCGTACTATCGCCAATCAGGAACGCAGCATTAGGGAATGCGACGCTCATATCTACCAGAAGATGATCACGTTTGCCTATCCAGGCGTTGCCTGCCGGAACGTCAGCAGGCAACAGCGCAACACGCTCCGGAAATCTCACTCATGAGTATATCACACACGTTATTGCTACATGATTCCAAAAAGGGGTGACCGTAGGAAACAGCGTAAAAAGTGCACGTGGTGTACTACCACACCGATCCAACCCGCTGAAAAACGTAAGAACTCGCGCAACATATAACAAAAATGTACAAGTTGTTCCTTGTAATCAAATTAAGATGCATGTATACTTGCGATAGTAGCTTTTCTGCTGGCTGAGAGGTCGTTCTAACTGAATTGCCTTCAGGACATGGACTTGACAAGGGGAGAGTACCAAATCGAGTAGATGAAATGAAACCAGAGGTGCTACATGGCAATAGACGCTGGCATCCTTGTATCCCAGGTACAAACCAAAACGAAACAAGTTGAGGTTCACTTAACCCCGCAGAAGCAACTTTCTCAAAAAGTAGCTTTCCAGGCAGCCACTCAATGTGGTACACCCTGCCCATATTGTCAAAGTTTAGGGCAGACTGGTGCTTGTAAGCTCAATGTTGGCCATACTGGCCAACATGAGTGCAATCTCGTTAGCACTCATGTATGGAGCAGCGGGACGGACGTTCCAGGTCCTCACTGACCTTGATCCGCTTTAGTAGAGCCAGAGAACTTGGAGATTATCTTACCTGTTGCTCATAGACGACGGGACTTACATAGCCCAGCAATAGATGAAGTTGAGCTTTCCCCGGTTTGGTGGGGTCCCAGAGCCTTGAAAGGTATCCAACTTTCCGTTCGCACGCTTCTGGACGAGAATCTCGTTCAGAGATGCATACCCTTGTTTCACAATTTCACGGCCTTTCCTTGCATCTTCCTACTCATCTATGAGATCTCTTCGATGCCAACCGCCTCTGGCTTGTATTCTGTCCACCTTTCCGGCTACTTTTCTTGACATGCCTCAGCAATTTCTGTCATAATCGCCCCAACAACAAATGGAAACCATCGTCCTATTTTTTGACGAACGGCACAATACAGCCTATGGCACACATCGTAACAATTATCAACTTCAAGGGGGGTGTTGGAAAAACAACCTGCTCTGTCGAGATCGCTGCTGCCCTGGCCAGGCACTATGGGAGAAGAACCCTGCTGGTTGACCTTGACCCGCAGGCCAGCGCAACCTTTTACGTCATGAAGCAGGAACGTTGGAAGGAGTGGACCAGGGCACATGGTTCCACCTACGAACTGTTCAACCAGAAAGATGGCCATTTCTCCATTCACGATGCCATCGTCCATGATGTTGTGAGAGGTGAGTCAACCCAGCCATATGTACTTGGCTGTGACTTGCTCCCTTCCAGTCCGGACCTGGTGGATGTTGATCTGAGGCTGACGGATTTCATCGGGCATACGATTTTGCAGCGCTACCTCGACCAGGTGCGCGACGAATACGACTTCATCATCTGCGATTGCCCACCGAACTTCAATCCCGTCACCAAGAACAGTCTCTGGGCCAGTGATACCTATATCGTCCCAACTATTCCTGATTTCCTCTCAACCTATGGCATCGCACTGCTCCAACGATCCATCAACAAAATGTTTGCCTCTGTACAACAGCCACAAAGGACACAAGCCTTTTCAGGACCTCTGCTTGGTGGCATCCTTTTGACGCGGATCAAGACCAACACACGATTGCATGCCGCCTATCGCGAGCAGGTACAGCACGACTACCCGGGGATGGTCTTCAAGCACATCATCAGCGACAGTATCCTGATTGCCGGTGCTGCTGATAATCGTGTGCCGATCAGCGCGTTGACCTTCCCGGATGAGCGCCATAGAGAGTTACAGCAACAATTTCTGGGAGTCACAGAGGAATTTATTTCCCGCGTCCGCCATGTATCTTCGTACAGAAAACACGGACTGAATAAAGCCTGAGAGATGGAGTAAGAGATGAGCACACGTATTACAGTAGACCAGCTCGAACGGATGAAAACTCACGAGCTTGCAGACCTGCTCGCCAACGTTGTATTATTGTTGAGGCGCATGCCCGATGTCGAATGTAGCCAGCTCGTGCGGCAAATACCAGGTGATGAGTTCTTTGCTCCGATGCAATTCCCCCAGCAGCCGCTGCCTGCTCCAACATTATCCCAGGCAGAGTTAAAGAAAAAGACCGTAGCGGAACTGAAAGAGCTTGCAAAAGACTTGCATCTGCCCTTCCAGGCAAAGAGCAAGAAGGACGAATTGATAGCGAAGATACTCACACGGTCTGCTGATGGCTACAGCGAACAGCGTGCAATTCGAGACATCTAGGACAGAAGACGACTATGGAACGAGCGATATCACCAACCTATACAGGACCGGAACCAGGGTCACCAGAGCATGTTCGAGAGATCACAGAAGAGTTGCGCCGTCTCTACCCGGACGCAAAATGCACGCTCAATTTCTCCACGCCGCTCGAACTGCTGATTGCCACACAACTCGCGGCACAATGCACCGATGAGCGTGTAAACATGGTCACAGAAAAACTCTTCCGCAAATATCGAACCGCCGAAGACTATGCTACCGTCAGTCAGGAAGAACTGGAACAGGATATTAAATCAACCGGGTTCTACCGGAACAAAGCGAAGAATATCCGGGCGACCTGCCAGCGCCTCATCACTCACTATGGAGGCGAGGTTCCACGTACCATGGCAGACCTGCTCACTCTGCCTGGGGTTGCGAGAAAAACGGCCAACGTCGTCTTAGGCAACGCCTTCGGAATCGTTGCTTTGTGGTAGATACGCATATAGGTCGTCTCGCACGACGCTTCGGCTGGACCAAACACGAAGACCCGGTCAAGATCGAACTGGATTTAATGAGCAAAGTACCTAAGAAGGATTGGCTTGACCTCTCCCACCTGATGATCTACCACGGACGGGCCATCTGCCTTGCACGCAGGCCTCTATGTGAACAATGCGCGCTAGCGAGAATATGCCCATCCGCCGGAATTGCGATTACCCAGAAGTGAGCTCCTGGTAGCTCCCCTTCTGCTACTATTCCCCCGCATTCCTGATCAGGGATGCGGTGCGCCATAGGGCCAGTGCATCTTCTTGTCGCCCTTTTCCCAGTTCTCATGTAGTCCCGGCGCCGAGAGGTCCCAGTCGGGCCGAATTTTGCGCGTCACTTCCCGCAGGTCCTGCCAGAGTTCATGGCTCGAGGGGCGGCCCCAGAACCAGTAGCCGTTATAAATCTTATAGATGATCAGGCCGGGTTCAAGCACAAACGTGTGGGGAATCATCGGGTCATGATGCGGATCGGTATACTCCTGGATATCGAGGTCTTTCTGCACCACGCGCCTGGGATCGGAGAGGAATGTCCACTGTGCCCCAACAGCATCGCGAAACTCTCTCGACTCGAGAATGGGGTCGGTCGAGATGGTCACGATCTGCGTGTAGGCGACAGCTATCTTGGGATAGAACGCTGCCAGCTCAAGGTGCTGCTGATGATCCTTCGGACAGTAGTGCCCGCGCGAGAGTATCAGAATCATGGGGTCGTTCCCCTGTAACTCACTCAGGTGACGGCGTGTTTTGGTATGGTCAGTTAACTCATAGTCGGGAAAACGGGCTCCCACGGTAATATCTGATCGCATAAATATTTCTCCTTGCGAGGCTACACAGGTTTCGCGCTATACGTCACGAACATACCCTTCGGGTCAGTACGTACAGCCACTGTACAATATGTAAAGCCTTTAGGCAAGCCGTCTGGGTTCACCTTCAAATCTTGATTGATCTTGCCTTCAAAGGTGGCTACAAACCCCGTCACAGGGATACCCCCCATATCAGCATGCAACACATGCATCTGAAGCTGGCATTCACTCACAACAGGCTGCATGATAACCGTAAAGTGCCTGGTCACCCCAACACCTAACACACCAAACTGGTCATCCCCGGTAATCGTCATCTGATCGCCACGAACCAGTTGAACCCGCACATTGCTCACAGTCCCTGGCAGGTTTGAGGAATGGATATTCCTATCGACGAGATGGGTGATGTAAGCAGGTCCAACCTGCACAATAATGTCTGAGCCACTCGGAGGCAACGGCGTGACCAGCACTTTCCCCTCGCCTGCAATTGAGAGCGCATAAAGGAACAGACCACCCGAACCGAGCAGTATACCCAGGAGAAGGGTAACAGAGGGAAGGACAATGCGACCAGTTCGACCTCCAAGCCAGGAACGGAATCTACCGCGACGGCGACGGGGAAGTTTGCTCTCTGGCTTCGGTTGTGCTGCTGGTTTTGATTGTGGTTGTAGCGGCTGGCTGGGTGGTAGCCTGACTGTCGTGCGCTCACTCACCTCATCCTGCTTTAAAGGCCTGGTCTTCTCGCCCAAATCATTTAAACGCCTGGTCTCCTCGCTCAGCGAATCTGAAGGGCCACTTTGTGAATCCATAAATTTCTCTCCTGTGAGCTTGTTGAGACCATATTACCTTCTCGTAAGACCGGGCGCAAGCTTTCTTAGTATTTTGTGCAAATTGTACAAAATAGATGCACCCACTTTCGGACAAACTAACTGTAGTATCACCTTTATAGCCGGGGTATCATACATTCATGTGATGGTAAGGACGGTTAAGTCTGAGAAAACGCCATCGTTTTATGCAAAATCAACAAATATGAATCCGGGCAGCAGGACAGAGTGTTCCGGCAACGAAGCCCGGATAGATGGAGAAGGAGAATAGAGTAGATGACGCCTGAAGAGGTACTTCAATTCGCGACAGAGCATGGTGCCAGAATGGTAGACTTCAAATTCGTAGATTTGCCGGGCATCTGGCAGCATTTCAGTGTACCCATACGCGAACTTGAGGAAGAAACGTTTATCGAAGGCAAAGCTTTTGATGGCTCCAGTATACGTGGTTTTCAGACTATCAATGAAAGTGACATGCTGGTTATTCCTGATCCCACTACCGCTATCATGGACCCATTCACTGCTGTCCCCACCTTAAGCCTCGTCTGCAATATTGCCCATCCCGGTCCTGGTGGACGCAAGAAGTCCTATAGCCGCGACCCGCGTTACATCGCCAGCAAGGCAGAAGCCTACTTGCGCTCCAGCGGTATCGCTGATACGGCTTACTTCGGTCCCGAGTCCGAATTTTTCATTTTCGACAATGTGCGCTATAACTCCGCTGGCAATATCCAATATGCAGAGATAGATTCTGACGAAGCTCACTGGAACACCGCCCGCAATGGTACAGCCAACCTCGGTCACCGTATGCGTGTGAAGGAGGGATATTTCCCTGTTGCCCCTAACGATACACTGCAAGACCTGCGCAGCGAGATGGCACTTCTCCTGGAGGATCTGGGGGTGCTGGTTGAGGCGCAACACCACGAAGTTGGTGGGCCTGGGCAGGCTGAGATCGATATTCGCTTCAGCACCCTTCTCAAGACTGCCGATAATGTCATGCTCTATAAGTATATTGTCAAGAACACAGCCCGCAAGCATGGCAAGACCGTGACTTTCATGCCCAAACCCATCTTCGGCGACAACGGTTCCGGCATGCATGTACATCAGAGCCTCTGGAGAGGCGAAAAGCCACTCTTCTACGATCCCGAAGGCTATGCTGGTCTCTCCCAGACCGCCCGCTACTATATCGGGGGCCTGCTGACCCATGCGCCTGCATTGCTGGGAATCGTCGCCTCTACCACAAACAGCTACAAGCGCCTGGTACCGGGCTTTGAGGCTCCTGTGAACCTGGTCTTCTCAAAGGGCAACCGTAGCGCAGCCGTGCGTATTCCGCTGACCGACTGTCCCTCAGCGAAGCGCGTCGAGTTCCGCCCACCCGATCCAACTGCCAATCCCTACCTGGCCTTTGCTGCTTTGTTGATGGCTGGCCTGGATGGCGTCCGTCGGCAGATTGAGCCAAGCGAACATGGCTTTGGACCCGTGGATCGCGACCTGTATCACATGTCAAAAGAGGAGTTGCACGAGATTCGCTCTGTGCCTGGCTCCCTGGATGCAGCATTGGATGCACTCGAGGACGACCATGCTTTCCTGTTAGAGGGCAATGTCTTCACCACCGATCTGCTGGAGCACTTTGTTGAGCTGAAGCGCTCTCAGTCGGACGAGGTTCGTTTGCGTCCTGTTCCAATTGAGTTCGAGCTTTACTACGATGCGTAGGAGCTTGTAAATACTAGAACGAGACTACAGGGCGACCGCGAAGGTGCGCTCCTACCCAGATACGTGGCGGCTGGGTAGGAGCGCACCTTCGCGGTCGCCCTATCGTGCTGATGCGGGCTCACTTCGCCATGGCTGGCTCCTGGAAGATGATTTGGCCGTTCTTGCTCCTCCACCGGATATGATAAAATTAGGGAAGCGATAATATCATGTGCGTGCATTGGCGACCACCCAAGTCGCCTCTATGAGTTTTCTGAGGTACACTCTTCCCAGTCAGGAGGCACTCTATGTCCGACGGTCCTTCTTATCTTGACATCCCGGGAGCAAAATCGCGTGAACTGATGGCGCGGCGGCAGAAGTTCGTGGCGCGAGGTGTTGGCTCTGCAATGACAGTGTTTGCAGCCAAGGCCGATGGGGCTGTTATCGAAGACGTTGATGGTAACCGCTATATCGACTTTGCTGGCGGCATCGGCGCAATGAATATTGGACACGCTCGTCCAGAAGTAACACAAGCCATCGCGGAGCAGGCTGCCAGGTTCACCCATACCTGCTTTAGCGTGATGATGTACGAACCATACATTGCACTCGCAGAACGCCTGGTCAAGCTCACCCCCGGAAATTTCCCAAAGAAAGCTATCTTTTTTAACAGTGGGGCAGAAGCAGTTGAAAACGCAGTAAAGATCGCCCGCTATGCAACAGGACGACCTGCGATTATCACCTTTGACAACGCTTTTCACGGTCGTACACTGATGACCATGACCATGACCTCGAAAATAAAGCCATACAAGCATCGCTTTGGCCCGTTTGCACCAGAAGTCTACCGGGCACCGTTCCCCTATCCATATCGCATGAACATGACACCACAGCAGGCGTCGGAGTACTGCATCCAGGAACTTGAGCGTATGTTTGTCAGTGATGTGGCACCCGACCAGGTAGCTGCCGTGATCATCGAGCCTGTGCAGGGGGAAGGTGGCTTTATGGTTGCACCTCCAGGATTTTTACGTGCCCTGAATGATCTTTGCCAGAAGCATGGCATCCTGTTCGTCGCCGATGAGATTCAATCTGGCTTCTGTCGTACAGGCAAGATGTTCGCGGTTGAGCACGACGGAGTTGAGCCAGACCTCGTGATAATCGCCAAGTCAATGGGGGCTGGTATGCCAATCAGTGGCGTCGTCGGGCGTGCCGACATTATGGATGCGCCCCCTCCAGGGACTCTGGGTGGCACCTATAGCGGCAACCCTGTAGCCTGTGCGGCAGCGTTGGCAGTGCTTGATCTCTATGAGAAAGAAGACCTGGCGGCTCGCTCTCAGGAGATAGGCAAAGTCGTTACAGAACGCTTCTTGAAACTGCAAGAGCGGTTCTCCATTGTTGGAGACGTGCGAGGACTTGGTGGTATGGTTGCTATGGAACTGGTGAAGGACCGTGCAACCAGAGAACCAGATTCGCATGCAGCCAGCGAGGTTCTGGCAACGGCACACCGTCTTGGACTGGTGTTGATTAAAGCCGGGATGTACGACAATGTATTGCGGGTACTGGTGCCCCTCTGTGTAACTGATGAGCAGTTAAAGCAGGGATTGGATATCTTCGAGGATGCTCTTGCGACGGTAGTAGAGGCGCAGGCTGAAGAAGTGACCTCTTTTGCGAGCTAGCCACCAGGGCGACCGCAAGGGTGCGCCCCTACCCAACTACGGCGGAATGTTCATCGTGTCTGGGTAGGGGCGACCACGTGCTCGATAAATCGGCACTCTACCGGTCGCCCTGGGAGGGGGTTTAGAATTCCCCACGTTCGATCATCTCAATAAATTGCTGCTCCAAATCATAGGTGCGTGGGCCTGGTTTCCCGTTGCCGATCGTCAGGTCGTCGATCTGCACAACCGGCATGATCTCCTTGGATGATGAAGTGATAAATGCCTCCTCTGCTTGCGGCAGTTCACCGAGCAGGATTGGACGCTCCTCGATCGCAAAGCGACCTCGTGCCAGTTCAAGCACCACATTCCGTGTGATGCCAATCAGGATACCCGTGCGTGGTGTTACCAGGGTATCACCTCTGAAGATGAAAAAGTTACTGCGAGTTGCTTCCAACACATGGCCTTGCTCGGTGACGAAGAGCGCATCGTCAGCGTTCTGGCGTGCAGCTTTCTTCAAAGCCTGTATGGCAGTGATGTAGTTCGTGGTCTTTGCCTCTGGTGGGAGAACACGCTGCAAGGGAGTGGTGATCAGCTTATAACCCCTGGCAAATCGGGCCATGTTCCGCTCACCTAGCGGTGTAATGAGCACTGCAAGCACAGGTTTCTCCGAAGGGAGAATAGTGTCTTCGGTTTCCCCTCCCGTCACGAGAATCCTGATGGTGGCGTTTGGATAGCTGTTGCGTGCAATCACTTCTTGTACGACTGAGGCGATGTGTTCACGAGGCCAGGGAATCTCCAGGTCAATCAGTTCGGCAGTATGATAGAGGCGTGCCAGGTGGCCATCAAGATGGAACGGGCGGTGATCATAGGTGCGCAGGGACTCAAACGCGCTATAGGCACGCAGGATGGCAACATCGTTGATTGAAAGTGTAGCTTCATTTGGATGTACCCAGCGTCCACCAACATACCAGCTTGCAGTATTGTCCATACGATTTGTGCTCCTTAATAATAGACTCCGTGCTTGCCGCATCTGTACTATTCTATCAAATTTGGGGCCGCCTCGCGGTTTGCAAAACGTATTCTTTTTCCAACTTCTCACCCACTTACTCCGTATATAAAGTGTAGTCGGCATCGGAAAGATGAGGCTATATCAGTTAGTCAGATCCGTGACGGTCAGGAACCGTTTGTATTGGTTAAGTAGAACAACTATGGAAAGATGTAAAGGAGAAGAACTATCGTGACACAGACAGATCCGACATCAAATGTCGAGCAGAAGCCAACCTACCAGGAAGAACTTCAAGTAATGGGCGAGCAGCTGCTCACCAGGGTTAAGGAACTCCTCCACGAAGGCAATGTGCGCCGCATCATCATCAAGCAAGAGGGCCGCACCATCCTGGAGATTCCGTTGACCATCGGCGTGGTGGGCGTCATTGTGCAGCCAGTGCTGGTCGCTATTGGCGCAATCGGCGCATTGATGGCGCAGTGTTCGATTGAGGTCATCCGCACCGAGCCGCCAACAACACGTACTCCTGAAGAGCCCCCTGCCGCTCTTTAATGCTCTCCAGGACTGAGCCGACAGGTCAGCAGAGTTTTCTTTATAGGCTTGCAGATTCTGCTGGCCCTTGCCAGGCTCTATTGAGACACAAGCCTGTGGGAATGGTGTATGTCACCAACCACAGGCTTGTTTGTGTTTGGGAACACCTCTTTGCATGGGAGACACCAGTAGCTCATGTGTAGTATAATGCTCATCAGCACAATTACCAGCTAATACTGTTTCATGATGAAGATGATATGTTATTACGCCATCCGATAGGGCCAATAAGCCAATCTTCTTGCGCTATCATATCTTTTCCTTCGTGAAACAGTATAAGGAGTTCTCACACAAATGCCCATACCAACACCCGAACAAATCGATGCGTATGAATCTGCTCCCTCGGATATTGCTGCTGCCATCGAGGGACTCAGCGAATCTCAGATGCAACATGTGCCAGGATCAGGAGAGTGGAGTATTCACGAGGTAATTGTTCACCTGGCTGATAGTGAAGCTGTCGGTTTCGAGCGTCTGCGAAGGACAATTGCGGAAGAGAGGCCGGTTTTGCAGGCGTATGATGAGGATGCCCGGGCCAGGCATCTTTCCTATCATATCCAGGATCGTGAGCTTGCACTTGCCTTATTGACCTTGCAGCGTCGCTCCACCGCTGAACTCCTCCGTACACTCTCAGCAGAAACCTGGAAACGCGTTGGCGTACATGCTGAGCGCGGAGAGATGAGCCTGTACGACATCTTCGACCTGTACCTGCAACATGGCAGCATTCACCTGGCCCAGATTGAGCGTCTCAAGCGGTCATTATAGTTCGTACCCTTTATGCTCTTGCTCTGGCATCCTGGGGTTGGCTTGCTTGTCCCTGGTTTGATCTATTTAATGGCAAGCGGTGGAAGGCCATTATCGAAGCAGTAGTACAGCGTCTGGTAGGCTTGCCGGAACTCGGTCACGTCGCGTTCTACGTTTTCTGGTGCAACCCCATCGACCAGGATACGTGTGATAAAGTCGGCGACGGTTTCCATCTCCGCTTCGTGCATCCCCAGGCGTGTTACTTCAATTGTGCCCATACGGAGTCCGCCGGGTAGGTTCCAATCTTCTGGTCGGTCAGAGGGAATGAGATTCTTGTTTGTAATGATGTTGGCTCGTGCCAGCCGTTGAGCTACTTCCAATCCTCCTCCGAAGTGTCGCACATCGGCAATGACCTGTTGCGTGGTAGTATAACCTTTGTGTGCACCCAGCACTGAAATACCGCGACGTGCTAAAGCCGCGCCAAGTGCCTTTGCATTGCGAACAATCTGTGCTATGTAAATTTCGCCGAATGCAAGCATTTCGGCAGCTGACGCGGCCAGCGCAGCTACTCGGTTGACCTGGTGGGTCGCAGCCAGCATAGGGAAGATGGCATCAGTGATAGGTACAGTGAGACTCGGATCATCCCAAACAATGATGCCACTTTGCGGGCCGCTGAATGTCTTTCCAGCAGATCCCGTCATCACTGCTGCTCCTTCACGAAGTGGGTCCTGGTACTGACCACCAGCGATGAGGCCAAGCTGATGAGCACCATCAAAGAAGATCTGCCCTCCCCATTCAGCAATGATTTCACGCATAGCCTGGATAGGGAATGGGAAGAGAGTCATTGACGTCCCTAATGCAACAACTTTGGGCTGCACCAGCCGTGCCATCTTGCGAAATAGCTCCAGGTCAACTTCGAGTTCAACTGGATCGAAAGGAATATCGACGATCTTCAGACCACGTATTCCAGCAGGCCCATCGACGCGATTGCTGGAATGACCCCCGACAGGTTGTGGCACGCTCATAATCACGTCCCCAGGTTCGGTGAGTGCTGTATACACCACCATATTCCCGATCATGCTTGCCACCAATCGATGGTCAGCATAGCGTGCACGAAACACCTTTTTCAGAAGTTCGACGCACAGCGCTTCGATCTCATCGATGTAGTGTGTGCCAGCAAACCAGCGATTGACCGTGCCGATATGTCCCTCGGCAGCACGGATACCCACCTCGGAAGATAGGAGTGCCCTGACTGTCGGACTGGTAGGAGCCTCCGGAGCGAGCAGATTGATACAACGCTTCCCTCGCCATTCCTCATTCCGAGCAACAGCCGCCAGGACAGCCTCCTGCATTTCTTTGGGAGATTGGCAGGCATCCAACAGGGCCTTTGCCCGAGCCAGGATTTCAGGGTCGTGAACTTCCAGATATGGCTTTGTTTCGTTTGTCTCTAACATGGTGCTACCTCCGAGGAATCTATGAACTCACCTGTCCATATAATGTATCACAGTGTTCCCAAGGAGTAGTCACTTCTTGAAGCTCACGAATCGAACTGGCCAAACTATTCCTGCTCCAACAACCTCACCACCCCCAATACTTTCCCTTTTACTAACGGTACCCCCTGTTTGGGGCGGGGGAGGGTCTTCAACTCCATTGCCTTCACTACTGTTGCCTGATTACTGCCCTCCCCGTTCCAGATCAGGAGGAGGGAATCCTGTTCATTAATAATCATCGTCAGTAGCACACGATCCTGGGCTGCCAGTTCGGTAGTGATTACACCCCCTGTAGCGCGTCCCTTTTGTGGATACTGGCTCAGAGGGACTTTCTTACCAAGGCAGTTTTCTGTAATCACGAAGAGGCTCAATGGGTGAGTATCGTTTTTCTGCTCTTCTCCGTCGAGGTAGGAGATGCTTACCACTTCTGCTCCAGGAGCCAGGGCCATTGCAGCTACGCCCTGACCAACACGCCCTTGTGCACGGAGAACTTCGTCGCTAAAGCGTAAGGTTTGTGCGTTGTCGGTCGTCACAAAGTATTCGCCCTTTCCACGGGAGATCAAGGCGGCAACAATAGTATCACCCTCGGCCAGCTTCATGTCCGGCAGACCATCCACGTCTACTGTCCTGTACTCACTCAGTGGTGATTTTTTCACCTTCCCAAGCTTTGTGAAGGTGACCAGGTAACGCTCTTCATCATGGAAATCGATTGGCAGGACCGTCACCACCTCTTCACCAGGGGCCAGTTCTAGCAGTTTGCCCGCTGGTTCACCCTTGGCTGAGCGTGTGGCTGCGGGAATGCGATGTGCCGCAATCTGGAAGACACGGCCTGTTGAGCAGACGCAGAGCACATAATCATGCGAGGTCGCGGCAATCACCTGGCATAGCTGTTCATCTCCACGCACTGGAGTATAAACGGCACTTCCATTTTTGCCTTTCAGGCTATACGTGTCTGCTGGGAGTGCCTTCAATCCCCCTGCACGAGTCAGGGCAATCACAAGCGGTTCCTGCTCGTGCAGCCGCGCAATTTTAGTGACGGGTGCACTGGCCTGCCCTTCTACGTCGATAGCTGTGCGGCGTTTATCACCAAATTGTTTGGTGAGTTGCTGCAACTCCTTCTTCAGTAATGAAATGAGCGCTTTGCGGTCAGAGAGTAAGCGTTCGAGTTCGCCGATGAGTGTTTGCAGTTCCTCTTTTTCCCTGGAATACTTGCTTGCATCCAGTCTTGTTACCTGGGCCAGGGTCATGGAGGCAATCACTTCCGACTGGATGGGAGTGAGGTTATAGGTGGTTTCTATCTTCTTGCGAGCTTCCGAGCGATCCTCGGCCTGCTGGAAGATCCTTACGATTTTGTCGGCATTGGCAGCCCCGATCATCAGTCCCTCGACGACGTGCAGGCGTTCGCGTGCTTTGCGGAGGTCGAACTGAGTGCGGCGGGTCAAGACATCAACCTGGTGGGCATTCCAGTAGTTGAGCAGCTCAACCATGCCTACCTGTTTTGGCTGGCGGGCAGCCTGCATTGGCTCACCGAAGAGGTAGACCATCTGAAACGAGAGGGAAACCTGTAAATCCGTTTCGCTGAAGAGTTGCGAAAGTGTCTGGGCGGCGTCTGCATCTTTGCGGAGTTCAAGAACGATACGAGTGCCTTTCTCTGTATCGCTCTCATCGCGCATATCTAGCAGTCCCTCTAACTTGCGACTATTGATGGCCTTCGCAATTGAGACTTTCACCTTGTCCCGACCAATGGGGGGAAGCTGTGTCACGATCAGTGCACGGCTGCGTGGAGTCTCCTCCAGGCGTACCTCTGCACGCACGATGATGCGGCCTTTGCCGGTTGCCAGATAGTCTTTGATGCCATCGGTGCCGATGATCTGCCCACCCAGAGGGAAGTCTGGTCCCTGGATATAGGTCATGAGTTCCTCGACACTCATAGTTGGGCGATCAAGCAAGGCGATACAGGCCCGTAGCACCTCGGCCAGGTTATGTGGTGGAATATTGGTGGAGAGGCCAACTGCAATGCCACTGGAAGGATTGACGACAGGTGGAATACGTCCCGGCAGGTAATCCGGTTCAACCACCTTGGGGTCTTGCTTATAGGTGGGATGAAGCGGCACAGTATCCCGTTCCATGTCAGCCATCAGTGCTTCAGCCAGAGGGGAGAGGCGCATCTCTGTATAGCGATAGGCGGCCGGGGCATCGCCGTCCTCGCTGCCCATATTGCCCTGGCCCTCGATCAGGGGATAGCGCAGCGTAAACGGTTGGGCCATACGTACTGCTGTGTCATATACCGATGCATCGCCATGCGGATGGTAGTTGCCGAGGATCAGGCCCACCACTTCTGCACTCTTGACGGTCGGTCGGCTGGAAAGATAGCGTGCCGTGAGCATCCCTGTCAGGATGCGTCGTTGCACCGGTTTCAAACCATCACGAGCATCGGGGAGCGCACGGTCCGTCACAACCGAGAGACCGTAGGTGGCAAAAGCCTGCGTCATGACCACCGAGAAGTCTTCTTCGCGGATAATCCCGCCTTCTGCTGTTGTATCGAGTATGCGAGCCATACAAAACGCGGCACGGGTACCCACACGCCTTTAGGCTGTGGGAGGAAGTGCCGCCTCCTTTCGCTGCTGATAGGTATAGCCATCGCTACGCGCCAGGAGCCGACACCAGCGATGATGAATGTCGGTGACAACGCCCTGCGCAGTGCTGATGTTGAAGATGCCACGAGTCCGCACCGCCACTTTGCCCACATAGGTTCCCTGCTTGGTCCCGCTCCTCACCACGGCGCGCACAAGGTCGCCCGTCTGGAACCCCTGGACGCGCTTGTGCTGCTTGGGGCCAGTACGAGGGAAACCGTACTTGTCCATGCGGCACATCTGTCGGCTGCCATGCCCAGTCGCGATGATGTGCCAGGGAACAGGTGGGCCAGCAGGCGGGCCAGGCGAGCAGGGTCGTTGTGCAGGAACTCGCGCACATCCTGATTGCTCTTGCGCTGATTACAGGAGGTACAGGCCAGCGTCAAGTTGCTCACCCTACTCCCGCCGTTGCGACTGCGCGGGGAGATATGGTCGAGTTCTAAGGGCACCTGGCGGGTGTCACAGTAGGCGCACTGATGGTTCCACTTGAGCAGGACGTACTCCTTGACCTCGTAGCCGGCCAGTGTTCCGTGCTGATACTCCACCCCTTCGATCTCCGGGTGTTCTAAGGCCTGGGTATCGAAGCGCACCAGTTCCTGGCTGATGGCGGTGACCGGGCAGAGCCGCATCAGTCGGCACACCCACGTGAGCACGTTGCAGATGCGACTCTGGAGGGAAGGGGGCAGTCTGCCCGCACGCACGCGCCGGTTCTGAAATCGTGGCGCTCGGTATCTGGTCTTGCGCTGTCTTCTGCTGCGCCTCGCCGCTCGACGCTTGTCCAGGTGGCGCCGAATCTGCTCCCCCCGATGCGTTAACTCAGCGGCCCAGACCACTTCCCCGCTGGCATCGTTCACGAGCGCGATGCCGGTGGTCTTGCTGCCCGGATCGACCTTGATGCGCAACGGCTGGAGCGAGGGCCTCTCCACGGCACGTGTGAGCAGGATCGTGAACGGAAACCGCCGATAGACGGCGGCCTTGCCTTGCTTCAAGAGCAAGCGGGCACGCCCTGGATGCACCGGGTTCAAGGGCTGTTTCGTGAGGTCTAACACAAAGACCTTTGACATGTGGGACTCCTTTGGTTGTGCTCTTACGAGCCTCCGCTTGCGCGGGTGATGCTCACCTCGTCAACGTTCCTGAGCGGTTTTCAGCTGAGCAGCACACTGGCTTTACCCCGTCAACCTGTTTAATGCTGCTCCGTAGAGGTCCGGGCTGGTGAAGCACCCGGACGTGCCTATGCATTCGCCCCGAACGAAGCCCCGTCAGCCCTCTTCCGAAGAAGAAGACTGGTGGCTGAGACTGGTCAAGAGTGAGGCTCACTCCTGCGAGCAAGCCTGCCCCCCTCCAGGGGGCGGGTTCCTGACGTCTAAATGTCCAGTTCCTTAATTTTTCGTGAATGTTCGGCCAGGAAGGTACGCCGGGCCTCCGCATTCTCATCTTCCATCAATTCTGCTACCAGTCGGGCTGCCAGAACACCATCTTCCATTGTCACCCGTTTAAGAGTACGCCGCTTTGGGTCAAACATCGTATCGCGCAGTTCTTTTGCATTCATCTCACCCAGTCCTTTGAAACGCTTGAACTCCAATCCCTGCGCATCGGCATGTGAGTTAATAAATTGCACCCGTGCCTCGTCGTCCAGGAGCCAGATAACCTTGCCCTTATATTTGACCGAGTAGAGCGGCGGGCAGGCGATATAGACGTGACCATGGTCTATCAGGTCGCTAAATTCCTGGTAGAACAGCGTGAGCAGCAGGCATTGGATGTGCAACCCGTCTACATCGGCATCGGTGGCAATGATGACCCGGTGGAACTTCAACCGACTGATGTCAAAGGTATCGCGTGTCCCTGTTCCTAAGACGTTGATGATGGTGCGGATCTCTTCATTCTCAACAATGCGTTTGAGGTCGGCTTTGGCAACATTGAGTGGTTTCCCTTTGAGTTTGAGGACAGCCTGAAAATCGGAGAAGCGTCCTTGACCGGCGCTCCCACCCGCTGAGTCGCCCTCTACGATGAAAAGCTCCGAGCGGGCGGGGTCAGAGGTGTTGCAGCGTAAGAACTTTTTGGAGAGTGAGGTATCGATCAGCTCGCCGTTCTTTTTGTTGCCTGCCCGTGCCAGCTCCTCCACCAGCTGTGCTTCATTCCGCGCCTTCTGCATCTGGAGGATCTTCTTCAGCCACTCTTTCCCGGCACCGGTGTTGCTGTCGAACCACTCTTTCAGACCCTCGTCGACGATTGAGCGTACAATGCCTTCAACGGGTGCATTGTTCAGGCGGTCCTTGGTCTGACCCTGGAACTGTGGATTGGCGAGCTTAACCGAGATAACCGCGTTGAGTCCTTGCTGAATAACCTCGGGCTTGAAACCCTCTCTCTCGCGATTTTTGATAATCCCCCACTTCAGAGCGTAATCATTCACCACTTTTGTCAGGGCAGCCTTAAAACCCGTTTCGTGCACGCCACCGTCACGGGTGCGCACCGCATTCGCAAAACTATAGAGGTTGATCTTGAAACCAGTGGTCGGCTGGAGTGCCACTTCTACCTGTACGCTATCTTTCTCTTTCGCTATGCCAATCACGTGTTTGAAGAGTGGCGGGCTTGTGCTGATCGCGAGATCACGTACATAATCAGGTAGTCCATCACGGGAGAAGAAGGTGCGACTGATCTGCTGGTTTGTGGAATCATCCCAGGCGTCCAGGTGGAAAGTGACCCCACAGTTGAGATATGCTGCCGCTTTCAGGCGACTTTCGATGGCCTCTAATGAATAGTAGGCATCGGCATCAAAAATGGAGTGGTCATATAACCAGCGGAGTTGTGTGCCGTGCTGCCTGGGGTCGCAATGAGTGATCTTATGGGGCAGCGCTGCCCCTCGTGAGAAGACCTGGGTGAACTGTTGCCCATCTCTCCAGATGGTGAGCTCTAGCTTCTCTGAAAGCGCATTGATAACGGTTGCTCCCACGCCATGTAATCCGCCAGCCGTCTTGTAGACCCCCTCTCCGAATTTCCCGCCAGAGTGAGGCACCGTCAGGATGACTGTTGCAGCAGGAAGGTACTCCCCCTGGTAGAGCATCGGGTCGAAAGGAATGCCGCGAGCTTCATCCCGCACAGTCACCCAGCCCTCTGAGTCGATGTTAAGCCAGATATGCCTGCCAAAGCCTGCCACGGCTTCGTCAACCGCATTATCGAGCGCTTCCCAGATGAGATGTAGCAGGCCGGAGGTCGAGGTGGATCCGATGTACATTCCAGGACGGTGTCGAATGGCTGGAATGCCTTCGAGTACCTGTATATCTGCGCTTGAGTAAGCAGGGTTTTTCTTCGCTCGTGCTACTGCTTTTCCCTCTGGCCTGGCTGAGGTCATTTCATGCTCTTCATCAGTTCTCCTCGCTGCAAAGAGCGAAGGCTGGCTATGTGTTGTGGTTGATTCCTCTTCTATAATTGGGGCTGCTTTTGGGGAACGAGACATCTACCAATTTCCTCTCTTCAGAATGTTTTTGTACTGTATGCTTATTCAGCATACAGCCTGTGGCGCCGAAAGTCAAGAGGTTTTTGGTCAAATGTTCAAATTCCTCACAAGAAAATAAATATTAGCTGCCTGGCTTCGGGACTTCTGTGTGAATAATGCTCTTGTGGCAAAACTGGACAAAACAGGAATTACGAACTGGTTATCGATCAGACTTTTGACCTCTTCTCTTTTTGCCTTGTTTCGATATATAATAGTAATGATTCGTGTTGATGCTGATTTTTGTACACCTTTTTGGGAGTCAGACAAAGAGCAAAAAGTTGTACCTTCAACTTCTTGCTAGAACAAGCGTATATCATTTAGTAATCCTGTCGCTCGTTTTAACTGGACTCATGATGAGTGTGCGTATTTTCCACATGTAGGGATTAGAAGATTCTAAAAGCACACATACCATTTTTCTCACATTTATCGTTGTTGATTATAACATATGATTGCGCCCACACTATTCATAACTCAGGTTAACCAGGTACTTAGGAAGGAGGGGACGGAAATATGCCGCGTCCCTCAAAGCGTGTCCCACCCGATACTCTCGGAGGGCGCATTCGGGCGGCACGCCAACTCTTACATCTCTCTCTGGCTGATGTGGCCGGAACTCGCTATAGCACAAGTCTAATTTCACAGATAGAACGCAATCGAGTCGAACCTTCAGAGGAAAGCCTCCAGTTTCTGGCAGAGCGGCTTAAGCTCCCGCTTCAGGATTTAACGATCCTGGCAAAGCAACATCGTGATTCCGAGGTTGAGGCACGCCAATATAAGGACTACGAGGAGCAGAGGGCGCAGGCGGACCAACTGCTCTCGCGCGGGTATCCACGCAAAGCATTAAGCCTTTTGCAGAACCTGAATATTCCCCGGTTGCCTGCATCCTTGCGATGGCGTATGGTGGCTCTGCGCGGGCAATGTTCCTTTGCTCTGCGCCAGTTTATGGCCGCACAGATCGATTTCTTCTCAGCGATTGCTCTCATGCCAGAGATGGTTCCCCCAGATCAATACCAGGAGGTGGTGATACTCCATCTACACCTTGCCGCTGCTAGCCGAGAATTGGGACAACTTAAGGCAGCAGTTCAACGGTTTGAAGCTGCACTGGCTCTCATGAATTCCAGCACACCGCTTCGTCACGTTGCTGAAGCACACTGGGGTCTGGCTCTTGTTGCTTTTGAGCAGGCAAAGAGAACATCCGGCGAAACCGGGAGTTCCTCTATTGATGAGCAGATGATGCACTCTGCTTTGAAGCATGCAGAGACTGCCCGCGCACTCTACTGCTCCATTGAAGAGTCATTGAATGAAGCACTGCTTGCCTGCCAAATTGGGTTGATCGAGCAGGCGTCAGGAGACCTGGAAGGGGCACGGACTCATCTGCAAGAGGTCTTAGATACGTGGGCCCCTTTACTCGAGGAATTTGTGAACGACCCTGATGTTGATCCACGTCGTCTGAAAGAGCGTGCGAACGTCGTCTCGGCTGCTGCTTGCTATCTGGCTGGCATTGAGCTCGAGGTGAGGAATTATGACCAGGCTCTGCTCTCTGTGGAGCAGGCGGAATGTGCTGGTCATCGCAGCTACACGCTCAGATATGCTGAGGCAAAGATGATGCGAGGTCGCATTCTGGAAACGCGGGACCTTCATGATTCGGCTGCTGAGGAGGCATTTCGGGAAGCGACGAAAGTGCTGGCTTCTACCGATCGTGTTGCCGCTCAGATCCAGGCCCATGGACTGCTTGCCCATAACCTGATGAAGCAGGGGAAGCTCCCTGAGGCAGAAGTGGAACTGGCGAAAGCCAGGCAACTCTCCACTATTCCCTTTATCTTCACCGGTGCTCCACCCTTTCCAGAAGATACAGCCTCTGATGGTCTCTGATAGACTCTGACTGTTTGTAAGTGTTATAATATCGTCAAATCTTATGAAAAAGCGACTTTGAGTGTTTGGGGAAGGATGACCTATGACGAAACCAGTTACCGGCCAGTATGAGTGTGTCCATCGTTCTGGTGTTGGGCTTGACTACTTCACTTCCCGCGTTGATCGTCTCACTCTGCAAGCAAGTGGGCGTTTTGTTCTGGCTGTGCAGGATCGCAGTCGCATTGCTAATGCTGCCCAATCTCTTGTGAGCGGCCAGCAGGCAAATATGGTAGCACCGGAGATACGACGCGAAGGCAACTATACCTGCCAGGGAAATGTTCTTTTCTTGCATTTCGATGATGGGAAACAGGAGCAGGGGCAATTCTCGTGGAATGGGGAAGGTGTGCAAATAGGCACAAGCTTCTTTAACAAGGTCTCTGACTCTACTCTACTTCCTCCAACCCATCGCATAAAGAAAGACATGGAGGATATCGCTAAGGGTCTCAAAATCGCTGGAGCTATTGGCGGTGCAGCAATCAAAGCTGCCAAGACCATCCATGACACATTACAGACGACGCAAGGGACAGAGCCAGAACAGCAGCAGCCTTCCTCACCCCCTCCTGCTCCCGTTCCATCGGCTCAAGCAGGGACACCGCCTGCATCACCTGCACCTGTGCCACCACAGAATAGGGTTGTTCAAACCCCGCCTCCTGTTCCGCCTGTGCAACCTGCACCCTCCGTTCAGTCGGCATCCTCTGCTCCTCAGCAGGGTGGGGAGACTCTCTTCTGTGACCAGTGTGGTGCGCCTGCGCGTCCGGGGAAACGTTTCTGCAATGTCTGCGGTGCACGTCTTCCTGAGTAGCTCCTGAGTCAGGCGCGGCGTAGCCAGCCCTCCATGCTATGATTGCTCCTTCATCAACAATTCGTAGGCGGCAATGATACGCCGCATTTGCTGTTGATCCCCACCACGGTCAGGATGATATCGCTTGGCAAGTGCACGATAGCGGCGTTTGATCTGCTGTTTTGTTGCGTTTGGTGGCAGTCCCAGCACAGCCAGGGCCTGTTGACGCTCCAGTAATGTGCGTGCTTGATTGGCGCGGCTTGTCCATAGCGCTCGTGCTCCTAGACGGAGAACGTCCCAAAGAAGAGCGACAAATGATTTCGGTGGTTGCGATTTCATAGTTCCGGTTCCATGCCAGGTAGTGATGGTCCTTCCTAAATAAATAATACTATAATTTCCTCTACGGATGTGCTATACCCCTTGCATTCTTCTACTACTTTGCCATTATCCTGCTGTTGGGTGCCCAGGTCAATGCTTACTTCGCCGAGGGAGTGCGGGCCACCCCTGTCGATCTCGCTAAACTGGTGCATACCTGGGCAAATCCGCTGGCACCTTTGCTGAAGAAGTACGTGTTACGTCACAAGATATGGTCATAGAGGTGCATACTTTCAGAGATGGTAATCAGAAGTCCACAGAACTGAGCGTTGATATGCAGACCAGCCAGGTCTATCTTCCTGTCAGGTCAGTCGAGGGGAACAAGCAGGGATAAGTGGGGCTGTGGTTCCCTGGATGTTCTCTAGGATTTTCCAAGAGTCAAGAGCAACCCAATTGCTGCCGGGCTCATCACTATCGTGGTGATCCAGCCCAGGATATTGAGCACCTTACCATATACTTCAGCTCAGCCTTTGTGGCCCCTTTGCGTTGCCAGAGCCGTTTACGACCCATACTGGTCTCCTCTTCGACCTCTTGACGGCTCTGCCAGAAGAAGAGGTACGGGGAAATAGTTGTTCCCAAAGTTGCTATGACCTTCATGAAACGGGGGAACTAGTTCACTCGTGAACTCTGTAGCGGAGGGAGTAAGATTCTGTTGAGTTGTACTCCCCTGATATCAATAGATCAGGAACACTCGGTCATTTGAAAAACGCTTGAAGGGATAGCTATGGCAACCAAAACTCAAGAGGCACAGACAGATACCAGGCAGCGTAAATCGTCAGGAGTTTTGCAAACCGTTGGGAGGGATGTCAAACCTTTCCAGGCGTTTTTTACGAAATTTAATAATGACTGGTCAATGAATCTGGCAGCGGCATTGGCATATAACCTGCTCTTTGCCATCTTCCCGATTGTCATCGCGGTCTTATCAATCCTTGGGATCATTCTGGGTGGGTTAGCCCCCGATGCACAACAGCAGCTTATTCAGCAGATTGAGGGCGTTTTTCCCTCAGCTGTGTCATCAGGTGTCGTTGATGCCATCGTTCATAAGCTTCCCCAGTCCTCTAGCATCCTGGGCATTCTTGCTATCCTTGTGGCTATCTTTGGTGGCTCGCGCTTGTTCGTCCTGATTGAGGGATGTTTCGGTATCATTTACCATGTCCGCCCTCGGCCATTTCTGCGCCAGAACCTGATGGCGATTGGGATGCTCCTCTTGTTTATTGTACTCGTCCCGATTATGGTAGTCGCGTCTTTGGGCCCCACGTTTGTTTTCACTATTTTGAAGAGCACTCCCTTGTATAACCTTCCTGGTAGTAGTTTCATCTTTGGTTGGGGAGGCATACTTGGTGGCCTGTTGGCGTCATGGCTCTTGTTCCTGGCTATCTATATTATTGTACCAAACCAGAAGATCACTTTCCGCAATAGCTGGCTTGGAGCGCTGGTGGCAGCGGTAGCGCTAGAGATTTATCTCGCGCTCTTCCCATTTTATGCAACGCGCTTCCTTAGTGGCTATGCTGGTCAGGTTGGTTTTGCTATCATCCTCCTGACCTTCTTCTACTACTTTGCCGTTATTCTTTTCCTGGGTGCCGAGGTCAATGCCTTCTTTGCTGAGAAAGTAAAGGCTACACCTGTTGATCTGGTTACAATGGTCCACGACTATACAAGTCATCTTCCCCAGGATCCACAGCAGAAACAGGAAGAAGCTGCTGCCTCGCATAAAGAGGTTCCAACTGGTAGCCAGACGAAACAGGCGGGGAATGGAGCTGCATCTACAGATGCAGCTCCACATGCCCAACCGCAGGAACCTCGTGAGGTTTCGTCTCATGCAGACCTTCCTGCTCCAGCCCATGGAGAGCAGGGGCCAAAGGCAAAGAAACCTCGTTCGCGAGGCAGGATTACCACTGTGATTGAGGCCGCAGCAGGAACAGCTTTGGCTTTTCTCATAGAGTTGGTGCAGTTGCGCCGCCGTAGGGGGAAGTAGAGGAGAATGGCACAGATACTTCGCGGATTTGTAGTCGCTCCACGACTTCGCCAGCCAGCCCAGGATAGTAGAGACCTTCCGCAATTAGCGCTGCTCCTATTGCTGTCTCGAATCCCTCCTGGTGAGGTTCGCTCTGGGGATAGAGGTAGAACTGATAAGTGTCACCGAATCTGTCGATTACAGCATTTTTGAGTGAGCTTTGACCTGCTACCACTATATCCTCAAAATGGTGAATCGCCATCAGACCGGCCAGGTCTTGTGTTAGCCTCTCCCAGAAGGCTAGCTCCAGCGCCTGGGTAGGTTCCCTATTACAGAGGGCATTTTCTGTATGTTCCCCTGCATATGGAGGAGTATCCTTCGAGGAACCATTCAGGTAGCATTGTTTCTGAGATTCTCTATTGTCCATGCCAGCACAAACTCTACCTCCGATGCCGTTGACAATACGTCCGCCCTCTGCAACGATGATCGTTCTGGCATTCTCCCCTACTTCCAGGTAGAGGAAGTTCATCTCTGACCACAGAGCCTCCTGCTCCCTCATGTGATGAAGCAGTGCGGCGACGGTGCACAATTTAGCTGGCGTTCCCAGAGCAGCTTGCTTGAGCTTTCGGTGCGTTGGTATGGTGGGAAGGTGCTCTACCGCTGGGATGCGGTGGTTTTTCAGGTTGATGGAGTCTATGGCTATAAGAAAGCTATTTGTATCTTCCTGTAGAGACGGCAACGACTCATCAGAGGCTGAAGCGAGTGCGACAACAGGTTCAGGATACAGAGCACAGGTGTGCTCTAAATACGCAAGCAAAGCAGCAGCGTCCATAAATGAGTGAAGTTCTGTTACTTGCCCATTTTCCATTAAGCAGGTTTTCCCATGCCCTCTGTTGTAGTCGATACCAATACTCAACGCCATATATTCATCTTCTCCTTGGTGTTCGCTCCCCTGTTCATCTTTTGCTGCTGGCTTTGCCACTGTTCCTGGTTATCGGCACGTATTATAGCATGTCTAGCAGCGTGCTGGTGAACCAGGAGGATATTTATCTCCCTATCTGTAAGGCGAGCATTTTGAGCGTTGGACTGTTCAGTCTTGCCAGAACAAGCCTCTCTGGGCTATACTCAAGACGTTGGTACATAACTTGTGGTTGGTAGGTAATCCTTCAGTATCACTGAGATGACAGTCCCGTATCCAACTACAAATCTCCTAGAAGGAGCTAGCTGCATGCAGAACGGGAGTCTCTTCCCCCTGGATGATGAAGTAAACGGTACAGAATGTCCATTTTGTCAGCAGAACGAGATAGCCAGGTACATTCTCAAGGAGACCCCACGTTTTCGCATTCTTGCCGACCATGCCCCCTTGCTAGAAGGGCACCTGCTCATTATTCCGAAGGAGCATTATGCGTGCTATGGAGTGGTTCCCGCAGAACTGGATGCAGAGTTAGCCGTTCAGAAACGCGAGGTAGAGGAGTTTTTTAGCCACTTCTATGCTCCCGCAGTTTTCTGGGAGCACGGTGTCTTTCGCCAGACCGTCTTTCATGCCCACCTCCACTGCTTTCCATTTGGCAGAGCGGAGTATGACCTCTCAAGGGGATTACATAGCGCCGTTGTTTCTTCACAGGAAGATGTACGCAGGTGGTATGCCTCGCAAGGACACTACTTTTACATGGAGAATGCCCAGACCGCGCTTCTCTTCCCACCGGAGTTGGAGCGCTACTTGCAAATAATAAAAGAAGTACTATGGCGCGGAGTCGCTTATCGTAGCAGTCGGCGAGAGTGGCGTTCAGCAGAACAGCGTCACGCGGAAGGTGTACCTCTTATTGAAACACTGAACGCCAGGTGGCAATTTTTTCAAGAACAAGGAGCAAGTGAACAGTATGCCGATAAGCCCAGTATGCGATGAGTTTATTATCGCCGGAGATCTCACATTCCATTATGTCCAGTGGGGAGAGCAGGGAACACCGATTGTCTTTGTGCATGGCCTTACTGCCAATGCATTCTGTTTTCAGGCTTTCGCCGATGACCTTGTCCGCGATCACCGGGTTTTTGCCTATGATTTGCGTGGGCGAGGTGACAGCGATAAGCCACAGGAAGGGTACAGCGTTCCTATCCATGCCGCCGACCTGGTAGAACTGATCGACGAGTTGGGCCTGGAGCGTCCGGTAATCGTTGGACACTCGCTGGGAGCACTGATTGGCCTCTATTTCGCCGCGCACTATCCAGAAAAACTCAGCAAGCTTGTGCTCATCGACGCAGGCGCACCCTTGCCATGGAAAACTCCAGAGGGGCGACTAGCATGGCTCACTGCCTCCATCAGCCGCCTGGGTATTCCAGCGCCTTCATTTGAGGAATACATACAGAGACTGAAGATGGCACCGTTCCTGGGACCCTACTGGAATGAGTACGTCGATCTCTATTTCAAGCATGATGTCCGCCGTGGAAATGATGGCTCGGTAGTTTCTAAATGCTACCGTGAAGGAGTGCTCGAGGACCTTGAGAACGAGGAGGGCTTGCAATATGGGGATGCCCTGCCTGAAGAGCAATGGGCAAATGTCCGCGTACCCACCCTTTTATTGAGGGCTGGTCAACGGTTGCTTTCTGACAATGACCAGCTACTGTCGGAGGAATCGGCAGAGGCTGTCCAGCGTGGAATAAAAAATTGTCGTTATGTCAACTTCCCGCATCTGAACCACTACACCATTATTTTTGGCGTGGAAAGCGGGCCAGTAGAGGAGATTCGCAAGTTCATCGATAAGGAATGAGCTGGTAGCCAGAAGCTTATCACTTTCACACCTCCCTATTTGATTTGAAGGGGCAGTGTCTGATCCTGGTTGCTTGCTTACCAGTCCACCAACCAGGCAACGGCTCATCGCTCCCCATAACAGACCCATCCGCCTGGCCTGCTCCTAAGAGCCGTTCCTGGTGGTGAGGTGCATCCCTGCTACCCTCCCTGAGTGCTCAGAGTAACTGGCTCATCCAACCGAGATTCCTCATGAGATGTTCCCTCAACAGGCTCAGGCATCTGCTCATTGGCCTGTTCAGCCCGTTGCTTGATGCCCAGCAGCATCTTTCGCTCCATTACGAAATGAGCCGGTTCGAGGAGCAGGTAAATATGAAGGTTACAGTCGATAGATGTCGACGCCGCCCATCATAATATGTGTCACGAAGTGGATGCGAACCGGCCTCTCCGGATTGTAAGGGGCGGTCGCGAAATCAGGTGGCTGTTCCGGCAGATTGACGAGGTAGCGAAGCTTCCGCCTCATCGTCTCCCACACGCCAGGCCCCTCGTGCACATTTCTCCCCCCCGCTATGGAACTTCCCTCGAAGGTAAATTGGACGTAGCGAGGCAAGAACACCTCGACTCCTCCCATCGTGACATTGAGCTCCAGCCGGTACTCTCCCGGCTCGATCGGTGCGCTCACAAGGTCGATCAACGTGCCACTCATCAGTGTGCTAATCGGACCCTGCTGGAACAACGTCATACCGCTCTGTGAAATCGAGTACGATTGGCCGCCGATTCCTGAGAAAGGAGGCTGATTTGTTCTTGGCGGGACGGGAGGCACACCAGCATACATTGGACGATCCTCTACGCGTACCACTTCAATCGTGCAGTTTGTGACTGCCGCACCAATTGCGCCGACTGCTGCCAGTGTTGGTGCCACAAGCACGCCGACCACACCAATGGTCAATGGGATCTCCAGAATGGGATGCCCCTCTTGCTTGATGATGATGCGCCGGACGTTACCTTCATGAATGAGCTTCTCCACTGTTGCGACCAGCTGCTCACCCATGACTTGCAATTCTTCGCGATACTCTTGATGCTGCCCCGGATATGGGGCGTTTGGATAACTCTGTGTCATCACAGTTCTCCTTCATGTTTCGTTGTGGTGGTTTGTTTATACAACTGTACAGAATCTTCTGAACACGCATGCGCACATCACCACTTTGTGCACACAACACTCCATTGTGAATGATACAGCATCGACTTCACTATGTCATCACAGTTATAGCCTTCACTATCACAGAACCGTCACACTTTCATTACAGCAGTGTTCAAAAAGATTGAGCTCACCGAGAAATGGATCAAGCTGCTTTTCTTGCGGTCACTTCTGTCACATGGCTCAATACTTCTGCGCGCCGCTGTAGGAAATCACCAGAAGTATGCTGGATAACTGTGACCTCCTTGTGTGACTCGGCTGTCTAATTGTGCGCAGGTCGTGACGCAGAGGGTCTATACTAATCGTTGGGGTGGAAGAGCCAGTCCCTGATCTTGGGAAGTGAAGAAGTATTGCATGCCTGTCAATAACCAGACAGGCTGGTGCAAAAAAGGAGGCCCTCTTGTCAGCCCTGTTATAAGTAATATGAAGGAGCAGTAAATGTATGCAACGACAACCGAGGATACCAGAATGGCACATTAGCGAGACCAGGGGCAAGCCCTTCGCAGCCTACGGTCGGCAGATCATCCCTGTTGGGCGTGTCGTTCAGATCAGCTGGCCCGGAGGAGGGTTCACCTGGCATCGACCAGTGGCAGTCGAGGTTCACCAGGGAGACAAAATCCGTCGTCTGCCAATCTACAATGCCACCCGGCGTGCCACCGCTATGGTAATGCTGGTTGGACTGGCAATAGTTGTCCTCGTCTCCGCATGGAGGCGAGGTGGAAGCATTCGAAGGAGGAAAACATCATGATAGACGTACAGAAGGATATGCAATCGACGCTCGGTACTTTAGCGCAGTTCACGAGCAAAATGGCAGACGTAGCCCGTGTAGATGCGGTCTTCGGCCAGCCTGTGGAACGTGGGGATACCACTATCATCCCTTGCTGCGAGATATCGGTAGGGGGAGGAATGGGCATCGGGAGCGGACCCAGTGGAGGAAATGAGCAGAGACAGATGGTGGTAGGCCAGGGAGGAGGTGCAGGTGGTGGTGCCACAGGTCGCCCCATAGCTGTGATCGTCATGTCACCGGACGGCGTCCGCGTGGAGCCGATCTTGGACATGACCAAAGTGGTGCTGGCCACATTCACCACAGCAACATTTGTTCTGATTCAGCTAAGCCGCCTGATGCGTCTCACCAGAACCGATAAGGGGAAGAAGCCATCCTTCCCCCGGTTGAAGAAGGCCATCGAGCGCAGGTAGTCGTGACGTAGCATAAGCGAGCGGCCAGTGGGACCACAAGGCGCTCGCATTCTCACAAAAAGCTCTCATAACTGCGGCTGCGAAGCATGACGGCGAGAAGTGATATAATCTGTTCTTGGAAGGATTGATGAACGAACGTAGAGCCGTTCGCCAACAAGAGAGAATATTCCATTTTTGGAGTTAAGAATAAGGGGCAACATATATGACGATTCGCAAAGTAGGCGTCGTAGGCTGCGGCTTGATGGGCGCGGGTATCGCACAGACCTCTGCACAATCGGGCTATGAGACGGTTGTGCGCGAAGTAAACCAGCAACTACTCGACAAGGGTATGGCGCGTATTTACAATGCCTGGGATATGCTGGCAGGCAAAGGGAAGCTTACCCAGGGACAGGTGGATGAGAACCGCGCACGCTTGCATGGGACACTCGAACTGGCAGATTTTGCCGACTGTGACCTGGTGATCGAAGCGGTCATCGAGAACATGGAAGAGAAATTGCGTCTCTTTCCCGCACTCGATAATATTTTGAAGCCAGAAGCCATCATCTGCAGCAATACCTCGTCGCTCAACGTAACTCAAATGGGCGCTGTCACTAAACGTCCTGACAAGGTCTGTGGGCTGCATTTCTTTAATCCAGCACCGGTGATGAAGCTTGTAGAGGTTGTTCGCACTATTTCAACGTCGGAAGAAACCATTGAGACCGTCAAGCAATTCGCCGTCTCCCTGGGGAAAACCCCGGTACTGGCAAAGGATACCGCCGGGTTCATTGTCAACTTCTTGCTCATCCCGTATCTGCTGGCAGCAATCCGTATGCTGGAGAACGGTATGGCGACCCGCGATGATATCGATACTGCGATGAAACTGGGTTGTGGCTATCCAATGGGGCCATTTACATTACTCGACTACGTTGGGCTCGATACGACGCTGTGGGCGGCGGAGGCCATCTATAACGAGTACAAAGACCCGCTCTATGCACCCCCTCCATTGTTGCGTCGTATGGTGCTTTCCGGGATGTATGGGAGGAAGAGCGGTAAGGGCTTCTACGATTATCAGTAGAGCCGAGAGGATACAGCACGCTTCAACAAGAACAGACCGAGTCCTTCTTTCTCAGCACAGAGGAGACAGGCTCTGTCTGTCTCCTCACCCATGGATTCAGTCTGGATTCACCTCACGCGGTGGAATGGGCAGATCTGTTACGTAGATTTTCTCTGCTACAGCCTCTTGCGGCTTCGGCAGAACTTCCTCGCGATGGTACGAACCGCTCGCATCAGTATTCATACCAGGCCAATGCCGCCCATAGTTGTAGTGCCCCGTTTCAGCAGGCGAGAGCGGATGCGGTCCCCTGGCAAATTGTGCTACCCCACTCACATCCGGCACGCCAAAGTCTGGTGGCTCAATGTACAGGTCATCTGGTATCTTGTTGAACCCCAGTTCACGCATCTCCTCTTCAGTCACCGCAAGTTGAAGAGCGTCCTTGACATTTTTACTGATGACGCCGTGGGGAACATAATAGGCTTTTACAAATAAGGCTCCGCGCTCGACGAGGATATAGCGACTGAACCGCGCCTTCACTTTGCCAACGTATCGGCCGTCTCTATCAATGACTACCTGGCCCAGTTCAAATGCGGGCGGTTCAGTTTTGGGTGAGCTTTCCTCAATTGGCATGAACACCCTCCTTCATTCAAAGTTAATGAACGAACTGTTCTAATAAGATCAGAAGCGTAACAGTCCGTCGCTGTTATTATAGCGCATAGGAACTGGCTGTGTCAGGTCTCTGCTCAAGCTCAAGCAGAGTAAACGTAGACGTTATTTCTCCGCATGCTCTCCCGACGCAGAGTGTGAACTGTCCATACCATTAAGAGGCACCGCCGGAGTAGAACGAGGAGAGGGTGTGTGAGTGGTATGGCTGCCAGGATGGGCCCGTTCAAGCGGAAGTTGTTGATGGTGGTAGAGTCGATGAGCGAGAAGGGCATGGTTTGAGGTCATGGCGACCTGCATGGACTCAATGAGCCGCTCAAGTTGCTCAATGCTCTGAAACACTTCCTCCATATTCATCAGATTCCCATTGGAGGGCTGCGTTTGCCTCTGTAAAAATTCCTCTCGCAACTGTACCTGTAACAGGTGAAGTTGCGCTGAAAGTTGCTGTTCCCAGTTCTTTATCGCTGTTGTGGTCGAGTCGCGCACAGCCAATAAACGCTCATCAAGGGCTTTCCCAATCACCTCTACCAGGTCCTCCCAGAGTAGCTCTGTCTGGACCTCAATGGCCTCAAAATGAGGCACCTCGCCTGGATGCATTCCCGCGTTCTCTAGTGACTGGAGTGCTAATCGCTGATCAAGGAGGTGTTCGATATTTGATAGTTGAGCCGCCAGTGTGCGATCTACGGCACCTTCCATACGCTCCTGCCTGTGTCCAATCTCCTGGCTAATCGCCTGGGTAATGCGTGTTTGTTGCATACTCAGCATTTGACTTAGAGTGGTATTCAGTGCACTCTGTTGATCGACCAGTTTGTTCGTCACAATACGTACAATGTCCTGTTGTATCTCGTTAAGACGTTGATCGAGATCGCGTCGAAGGACGTTGATACGCTGCTCAAAAGCACGCTCCATCTCTCGGCGATGTGCGCTCAGTTTCTGTTCAAGGATGGTATGAAAGGATTGTAGCTCATCTTCGGTAAATGACATGGGTATCTACCTTCTCTTTGGTCTGTTGCTCAACACTCCTGCGCTATGCTCAGTATAGATGCTGAGTTAGCAAGGTGTCAATGCAAAGGGGTGAGAATACCCTACTTTGGCTACTTCAAGGTGAAATCATTCTTTACGGATAAGCCCGTCTTGCATCTGCAGGAACCGGTCGGCGACGGTGACAAGGGGTTTGGGAATAGCAACTCAACCCCTCATACTCCTGGTGGCAATCAGCCTGACCCTGCTGCTATAATGAGGGAGTTGCTCTTTGCTTTGAAACATTATATCAGAAAGAGGGACTGTCTATGCCGCGTGCTATCGATTTTCATGTCCATCTCCCCACAACCGAGTTCATGCAGGTAACACTGGGCCCCTATGCCAGGGCTGCCGAGCGTTTCTTCCGCACCGAAGTAAAGCTCAAGAATATCGATCAGATCGCTGCTGATTATGCGGAGCTAGATATGATAGGTGTTCTGCTCGCCTGGGATGCCGAGACCGCAACCGGACTTCCCCCATTGGGGAACGACTATATTGCGGCGATCGTGCAACGCTATCCAAAGCAGTTTATCGGCTTTGCCAGTGTAGACCCACACAAGGGTAAAGCGGCAGTGAAAGAAATAGAACGAGCAATTAAAGATTTGGGGCTTGCAGGTGCGAAGTTCCATCCAGGAGTGCAGGCGTTTTATCCAAATGACCCTACGTTCTATCCCTTAATGGAGAAGATACAGGAATTGGGGATCCCTGCGCTCTTTCACACTGGCACAAACGGCCTGGGAGCAGGCACACCTGGGGGCATGGGCATCAAGCTAGACTACACCCGCCCCATTTATCTTGATTCGCTGGCGGCGGATTTCCCCGGGCTGACCATCATCGGTGCTCATCCCTCCTGGCCCTGGCACGAGGAAATGCTGGCAGCTATGCAGCACAAGACCAATATTTTTAACGATTTGTCCGGCTGGTCACTCCCCGCATTTAACATGCAGACATCCATCGCGAGGTCGTCCGGCCCCAGCCCAAAACACCAGGCGGCATGCAGGCTGCG
>WNGG01001026.1_pt1 | contig 48218 bp, 39 predicted proteins | sample 5400661 | NCBI WGS metagenome assembly WNGG01 (sample SAMN13153372, study PRJNA577476) | soil metagenome | isolation source: 100 cm soil or saprolite under Garry oak tree replicate 1 | place: USA:California | collected 2016-06-15 | reverse complement strand
CGGCGCTGCCGTCGTTGCCATCCAGACTGACCCAATTGGGCAGCGGAACCACCCCGGCCACATCGCTCGGCAGCAGGTGCGTCGGACCATTGCCGCCAAACTGCGACCCGGCGAACTGAACCGAAATGGCCGAAGGATTGCTGTTTATCACCGTAAGCACCGTCGAGGAGCTGGCCGTTGTATTGCCGGCGGCGTCCTTCGCGTTGTGGGCCGTCACCAGAAAATTGCCGACGGTCACACCGGTCACAGCTAGATCGAACGTCATCGCATCAACTTTAGTAACCGTCCCAACGGTGACCCCACGGTCCAGCGAAAAAGTCGGGTTCGGAGCGGCCGGATCCAGACCCTCATCGAAAATAACATGCACGGTCCCGGCCGCCGCGGTGCCACTAAAGGTGGCGCTCGCCAAAGCAGGCCCCACCGTATCAGCCGCCTGCAGCAATTGAATCGCCGCCATCCCGGAGCCATCACCCGCATTGGCGTCGTAGGTCATCGTGAAGGTTATCTGACCGGTCACATCCGGGCTGACGCCGGTAAATACCACGTAATTGCCCACATCCCGAACCCCCATCGGATCGGCGTTCAGCGCCTGGGTGTAGGTGCCGTCGAAGGTGTGTTCCTCCGTAATGTAAAAAGTCGTCGCGCCCTGGGTCAGATCGACGTTCACCCCGTCGCCGTTTACGTTCAGATAAAGCACCAAACTATAGGCGCCGGCCGGAACGTTATTGAAAGTGAAAGTGTCCGTGAATGGAACCAAGGGGCCGCCCGGATTGCCAAAGGCTTTAATGATGCCGTGCATCAGCTTTTCGTCGGCCGTGCCCGCCGCGCCATCGTTGTTCCAACTGTCGTTGGCCGCGAACGTGAGGGTGACCGCGGTGGCATTGCCCGCCTTGTCATTGAGCGCCGGGGTGGTGCCGCTGAAGTTCACATAACCCTCCTCCCGCACGTCGTTCCAGTAGCTCTGTTTTGCCGTCGGGATGCCCGCGTAGCCGTACGGCCCAATCGGCGTGTTGGGATTCCTGCCCTCCCAGTTTACACCCAGATACGGGCTTTGCGCCTGGGCGTAGCCCGCCAACATCAGGGCGGAGAGGATGGGAAGAGGGGATCGAAGAAGGCAATTTGTTCGCATAAAATAAGTGCTCCGGCTACTTGACCTGTTCAGTGTCACTTTGGAATTATCAGAGGTTGACATAAAGTGCGGCTTAAGTCAACAAAAATGTGGCGAAAAGTTTCGAAGGGGGCGGGCCTTGAGTTTTTGCACACCCCGCCATCTCAATGGCCGCGCTGGGCCGGACCGTCGAGTTTCCTCATCCGCAGCAGCTTTCCAGCGCTGGCGACGAGCTCCAAGGACAGCGGCCAAACATCCAATGCCGCGGATCGGGACCATCCGCGTTGTCTGAGCGCCGGCTCATCGGAAGAAGGCGCGGGTCATTCGCGCACGCCTTGATCGTCCATTTGACTCGGGGCGCTGGACCATGCTACTAAAGCATTCACCGGATCAGTGGTGTTGCTCCGCGGAGAGAAGCAGGCGCAGCGCTCCGTCAAGTTCTGGCGCTCCGAACCGAATGAATAATCTAAGTTGTGCCGGTGGACGTTGGTGCCAGCGTCGGTTCATGAGGAAAGGCAGGGCCGCGCACACGTCCGGATTTTTCCTGGAGCGACGGCATTGCCTGCTGGTCCTGGCCCTCGGACTGGCCGCCTGCGGCTGCCGCCGGGAGCCGCATCCCGGCGCGAAGGCTGGCCCGGCCTGGTTCGAAGACATCACCGGAAAATGCGGTTTGAATTTTGTGCATGACGTCGGTCCCCTCGGTCGTTTTTTTATGCCGGAAACGGTTGGTTCCGGCGCGGCACTCTTCGATTATGATAATGATGGCCGGCTGGACATCTACCTCCTTCAAAACGCCGGCCCCAAATCCAAATCGACCAACCGACTGTTTCACCAGGGAGCCGACGGGAAGTTCACCGACGTGAGCGCCGGCTCCGGGTTGGACGTGGCCGGGTACGGAATGGGAGTGGCGATCGGGGACATTAATAACGACGGTTGGCCGGACGTGCTGGTGGCCGAGTACGGCGGCATCCGGCTGTTTCTAAACAACGGCAACGGCACCTTTTCCGACATTACCAAAGCGGCCGGGCTGGAGGACTCGCACTGGGCAATTTCCGCTGCCTTCTTCGACTATGATCGGGACGGATGGCTTGACCTTATTGTCGTCAATTACATCGATTATCTCGAAGGGGAGAAATGCACCGACCATGCCGGGAAGCCGGATTATTGCGGCCCAAACTCGGTGCAAGGCACTGCCTCAATGCTCTTTCATAACCTTGGCTCGTCGCCGGGCACAAAAAGCAGCATTCGGTTTGAGGACGTGACTGCCAAGTCCGGCCTCGGCGATTTACCCGGGCCGGGCCTGGGTGTTTTCTGCGCGGATTTCGACGGCGACCGCTGGCCCGATATATTCATCACCAACGATGCGAAGCCAAATTGCCTTTGGATCAACCAGCGTGATGGGACATTCAGAAACGAAGCGGGCCAGCGCGGCATCGCCTATAATACCATGGGTGTGGCTCAGGCCAACATGGGCATCGCCATTGGGGATGTGGACGGGGACGGTCTCTTCGATATTTATGTGACGCACCTGACGGAAGAGAGTAACGTGCTCTGGCGGCAAGGGCCACGCGGTTTGTTTCAGGACACCACCGCTGCCGCAGGGCTGGCCGAGCCGCTCTGGCACGGCACCGGCTTTGGCACGATTTTGGCCGACTTCGATAACGACGGTTTTCCTGACCTGGCCGTGGTCAACGGCCGAGTGAAGCGCTCCACTGCGCCGGGCGCGGAGACCAAACTCGTCCCCAGTCTGGGGCCGCATTGGAGCGCATACGGAGAACGGTGCCAATTGTTTGCCAATGACGGCGCCGGCAAGTTCCGCGACCTCTCCCCCGAGAACGATGCGCTGTGCGGCGCTCTGGTGGTCGGACGCGGTCTGGCAGTCGGTGACATCGACGGCGATGGCGCGCTGGATTTGCTGGTCACCGCGGTCGGATCCGCCGCGCGGCTTTACCGCAACATCGCCCCGAAGCGCGGACACTGGTTTATGATTCGGGCGCTCGATCCGGCGCTGGGCGGTCGGGATGCCTACGGAGCGGAAGTTAGCATCCAGGCCGGCGGCCGGCGCTGGAACGGTTGGATCAATCCCGGCTACAGCTTCGAGTGCAGCAACGATCCGCGCGCCCACTTTGGCGTGGGCCAAGCTGCACGGGTGGAGGCCATCCAAGTGATTTGGCCCGATGGAAACGAGGAAGTTTTTCCAGGCGCGGCGGCCGACCAAGTGGTGGTGGTTCGGAAAGGTGAAGGCAAACCATCGACCCGATAAAGCCCACGCAGCCCTCCAGAGCTGGATTCGACCCGCTCACCGTGGCGAAAACATTGAAGCGATCCAAACAGCAATTTCCGGCACACGAATCGAAGACGGTCCGTCCGCCACCGTCGCGGGGCGGTCGTGCGCGCAGCGTGGCGATGACCTGTATCGTGTTGGCCGTCGCTTTGGGGGCAGGCGGTTATTTCTGGTTTCGGAATCAGGGCCCCAGGCTGCCCGAGATCAAGCGGAGCGGCATCGATCCCGCGATTGTTAAAGCTATCGGCGAAGCGAGCGCGGAAGTTCGGAAGTCGCCCGCCTCCGGTTCGGCGTGGGGCAAGTTGGGGATGATTTTTTACGTTCACGATTTTTTCAATGAAGCGGATCGCTCCCTCGCCGAAGCCGAGCGACTGGAGCCGCCAGAGCCGCGCTGGCCTTATCTGCGGGGGCTGACCCGGTTCGACGAGAATCCCGCCACCGCCATCCCATTTTTTCAACATGCCGCAGACCTCTGCGGTGACAGCCCGAGCGCGCCGCGGTTGCGGCTGGCGGAAACCCTTCTGGAATACGGACGGACCGACGAGGCTGAACAGAACTTCCGGCGGGTCCTCCTCCGAAACCCGAAGGATGCTCGGGCGCTCCTTGGACTAGGCGGCGCCGCCGCCCGGCTTGGCCACCTGCAGGAAAGCTTGGAATACCTGAAGCAATCTATTGAAGTCGCGCCCACGGTCAAGGCCTCGCAGACCTTGATCGCGAACGTCTGTCAGCGGTTGGGGGACATGAAGGCAGCCGAGCAAATCATGCGCCGGGCCGCCGCCTTGCCGGAGAGGCCGGACTGGCCGGACCCGTTCTTGAAGGAGGCCAAACAATTCCGAACGGGAAAGGAAGCCGCCGCCGAACGGGCCGTGCTACTGCTGGAGATGGGCAAGGCTGCCGAGACCGTTGCGCTCTTGCAAAAAACGGCCCGGGATTATCCCGACTACAAGCGGGCCTGGCTGTTGCTGGGAAAGGCCTACTCTCAACAACATGAGTTTGCCGAGGCGGAGGCGGCCTTGCGGAAAGCCGTTCAACTATCGCCCGATTCAGTGGATTCCCAAGTCGAGTTAGGCGTGGTGCTTTACAATCAAGGCAATTACGCCGAGGCCGAGGCGCGCTACCGCGAGGCCGTTCGTTTGAAGCCAAACCTGGCGGAAGCGCATTACAATCTGGGCCTCTGTTTGCGGCAACGGCAGGTTTGGCCCGAGGCGATCGAAGCCTTTCGAACCGCGGTGCGCTACAAGCCCGACCTGGCTCCGGCCTACGTGCGTCTGGGCGAAGCGCTCGCCAAACAGGGCCGAACGAGCGAAGCGCTCGAGCCGTTGAACCACGCGCTCCGTTTGAACCCATCCGACCAGGAGGCGCAGCAAATTCTGCGAAGTTTGCAAAACCCGGTCTCCCCTCCGTCGCAACCGAACTGAACGCGATACCGTTCAGTTCGATTTTATTTTCCCATCGACGCTCACCACGATTTCTTTGGCGCGCGCCGGGATTTCAGAAATCGTGGCTTTTCCACCGGGCCACCGCACCCAAATTCGCGTAGGCGCTTCCGGCATGGCCATCACCTGGACGACCGAATCCTGCGACCAGTATCCGGAACCGCCGTGCACCTCGCGCACAGGTCCGGCGCGCTCACCCGCCAGCAGCCGGATCGCCGCGCCGATGCCCGCCTCATTGCCAGGAGGCCCGGCCAAGCGGATGCGCACCCCCGGTTTGGCGGCCACATTTTGATAGAGTTTGGTGGCCGCGCCATTTTGCGCCACGGCGAGATCGATCCGCCCGTCTTCATTAAAGTCCGCCAAGGCGGCGCCGCGCTGTTCGCCGTAAACTTTGATCCCGGACGATTGGCCTGGCACGGCCGTGAGCTTTCCCGTCCCGTCGCCCTGCAACCACAGTCCGCGCCCCGCGTCCAGGCGCGGCGTTTCCGGCTCCGTGGCGAAGAAATTTTGGCTCAGGAAAATATCCTCGTGGCCATCGCCGTTGAAGTCCGCCACGTTGACGCTGAACGCCGGAGCAAGCTGCGCTTCGCTCGGCAGTTCCACGGCATCGAAGTGATCGCCGCGATTGAAGAAAATCGAGGAGGCCAAGGTGCTAACGCTTGCTTCCTGTGCGCGGGCCTGGTGGTCGCCCAAAACCTCCGCGATGGCCGCCTCGCTGAAGGCCTGGTGCGTGCTGAACCGCGCGAGCAGAAAGGGCATGGCTTTCGACAGGACATTTAACGAGCGGCGCGGCACCAGGGCTTTGGTGGCGGGATCGTATTCGGTCTCGAGGACGTCCCTCGTTCCCAGGCCGCCCAGATCCCCGCAATAGATTTTTAACGGCTGTTCCGGCGTCGCACGACTCAAACTGTTCAGTCCCCAGTTGCCGGCGATGATGTCGAGTTTGCCGTCGCCATCGATGTCACCCGTGGTCACGCCGTTCCAGCAGCCGGTGAACCGGTCGAGGCGCAGCTCGGCGGTGACTTCGCGCAGGTGGCCGCCTTGATTCTTGAAGACGCGGATCGGCCCCCACTCACAGGCCAGAATTAATTCCGGAAAACCATCACCGTCCAAGTCGCTCCAGACCGCGCCGCTGACGCAGCCGGCCTTTTCCAAAAGGCGGCTGTTCTCCGCATCCAGCTCAAATTGCGTTCCCTTGCAGCGATAGATTCGGGAAGCGGCCGCTTCCGGCCAACGGCCCGGGACCACGCGACCGCCGACAAACAGATCCAGGTTCCCATCTCCGTCTATGTCCGCGACTGCCAGCGGGCCGGTGCTGGCGGTGGTCGCGGGCAGACTTCCTCGTTCTTTGATTTCGCCGCCGACAAAGTCCAGGCGAAGTACCGAGGGGACGCCGATAATTTCGTAGGACGCCTGCCCCACCAATAGCGCCCGCTTGCCAGGCGCCGGCCTCCAACCCACGATGCCTGTCAGATCGTCAAAGAAGGACACCTTCGCGGCGGACGAAACTTTGGCAAAACCGCCTTGGCCATCGGTGCGATAAACCGCGAGCACCCCGCCGCGCCCGCTGCCGATAATCAACTCGTCGTGGCCATCGCCGTCCAGATCAAACCAGGCGATGCCCGGACCGCCTTGACTGAGCTTGTAGGGCAACAGTGGTTGGCGTTCGAAATCGTCGAATGGTTCTTCGTGGTGGGTGTGAGCGATCAACTCACTCACATCCTTGAAAAACGGCGCGTTTTCAGGGCTTTGGGCCGTGGGCTTTGGGCTTTGGAGTCCAACCGCGCCGGCTTCATCGATTTCATAAATCCGGTTGGGCTTCACATCCCGAACCAGACTCGCTTTACCGCCGCGCCAATTGACTTCGAGCGTCATTCGGCCGGGAGCGTTCCCGGCCGCAAAAACGAGCATCGGGTCCGAGCCAGACATATATCTTCCGCCGCAAATGACTTCCTGGCTTTGCACCGGCACGGCGCCTTGGAGGAGTTTTATTTTGGCGCCGATACCCTGGGTGTTGGGCGAAAGTCCCTTTAAACGGACGGCGACTCGCGGGGCGGTGGCTTCATTCCGATAAACCCCCGCCGCGCCGCCGAGGTTATTGACCACAAAATCCAAATCACCATCGTTGTCAAAATCAGCCAGCGCGAGGCCGTGATGAGTGCCCGATTGATCCGTCCCCCAGAGCTGGGTCACCTCTTCAAACTTGCAATTGCCCAAATTGTGGAAGGCGACGATAGGCATGCGCAGATTGGGATAGAGGCGGCCGTTGAGCATCTTATCCTCAGTGAAAGCCTTCTGCCGCTCGACGGCATTGGTGTATCCGCTGTACGAGCGCTGGCGGGCAGAGATTTGCCTGCCCGCATCCCTATCCTGAACATCCTTGGTATGGCCAGCGGTGATGAGGAGATCCTCGTAGCCATCCAAATCGACGTCCAAAAAAACCGGCGACCAGGACCAATCCGAGGCCGCCAGCCCGCTGAAGCACGCGATTTCAGCAAACGTGCCGTCTCCGCGATTATGGAAAAGGGTGTTGCGCATGATTTGTGGGCGGTTCTCAATCGCTCCGATCGCCAAGGGCATGGGAGTTTGAGCGGGGGTTTGTCTTTTGCGCAGCCGGTGATCTCGACTCAACATATCGACCACAAAAAAATCCATGTGGCCGTCGCGGTCGATGTCGGCAAAATCCACCCCCATGGAGCTGGCGCTGGTTTCGCGCATGGCCAGCCGGTTGATGGCCCGGAAATTCCCCTTCCCGTCGTTGATCCAGATTCGATCCGGAGTCCAGTAATCGTTGCAGACGTAGAGATCAGGGAAGCCGTCGTTGTTCAGGTCGCGGAACATGGCGGTGAGGCCCCAATCCAAAGGCGGCTGCGCCAGTTTGTTTCCATTCTCATCGAGAAATCGACCGTCCGTCCAAGAGGCGGGCGTGAAATGGCCTTCGCCGTCGTTCAACAACAACTGGTCCGGCTCGCCGTACTCCTCCAGCCGCCCGTTGAGAATCAAGAGCCGGTCCTTGAACCAGGGGGGAATGGTCAGCTTTCCCCGGACCATCTGAATATCCACTTGGCCGCGGTCGCGGATGTCGTCGGCGCGGTTGTTGACGATATAGAGATCCAAAGTGCCATTGCCGTCGATATCCGCCAGGGCCATGCCGACGCTGCCGTGGTGGCTGGCGGTGCCGGCGGCCTCGGTGATGTCTTTGAATTTGCCGTGGGTATCGTTCAAAAAGCAAAGGACCCCGCGCCCGGCCGTGGCCACCAGCAGGTCCAAAAAGCCATCGCCGTTGATATCGGCAAACACCGCCCCCCGAAAATTCTTGCCCGGACACACCAGCCCGGCTTCCTCAGTCACATCCTTGAATTTCCAATTTCCAAGGTTTTTGTAGAGCGCATTGCGAGACTCCAAACCGCACAGGAAAATATCCGGCAGACCGTCCTGATCGTAATCCCCCACCGCCACCCCCGACCCATTATAGAGCACTCGATTGGCCGCGCCCTCCCACTCGCCCAGGGCATTGGTAAAGTAAATGCCGGTTTGGTCCGGCGGCAGAAGGGTGAATCCGGTCTTGCCGGTTTTGGGGATCTCCAGCTCCGCCCATCGGAAGCCGTTTTCGGCGTGCCACTCTCGTTCTTTGCCCGAACCAGGCCAGGGCCGCGCCGCCACCGCCAGGAGAATACCGAAGACCACAAATCGCTTTTTCATTTTCCGAGGGCTTGCGGATGAGAACGAGCCATCAATTGCAATCGCGAGCTTAAACAGCTCAACCCGGCAAACACCAGCCGCATTTTCCCAAACTCAGGTCGGCAGCAACAATTTTTTCCCCATTAAGCGAACATAGGCGAACATAGGCGAACATAAGCGAACATTCTTCGGTTCACTTCCCGTTTTTGGGTGGTCCGTTTCCATCCGCTTGGCTTTTTCGCCTGCGGGGACCAAACAGAACGGCCTGCACCCGCACCATCTTTTCTTTTTCATCCAGAATCTGATCCGCCCCGACTGCCTCCAGATAAGCCCTTGATTTGGGCAATTCGTCCCAGGCCGCGTCGGTCTCCTCAAAATTATGGTCGTACTATTATTCAATCACACCGCAACTTTAAGGCGGCACCGGCCAGGGGGAAATGGACAGAAATAGCGTGCTATTTAATTCCTAGGAATAAAATAGGGAATTATTTCGTGCCTACTAGTCCAACGGAGTGAACCTCAATTCGGCAATTCCGCGAGTTTTTCCCGGATTGGGATTGGCGGGCTACAGCCGAAAAACAGCGGCGGCGGCAATGCAGAGTTCGGGGAATTCGTTTTGACGGCCAGCAAGCCAAGGCGTGGTGGCCGAGCAAACGCCGGGGCATCGTTACGAAACGAGCCGGCCGAAAGGAGCGTCGCCGTCGGTTGGCCGTCAGCAGGAGCCTAATAGACGCAATTCAACTCGAGCACCTGCCCGCAGGAACACTTGATCTGGATGCGGGTGACGCGATCGCCGTCGCGTTGCAGAGTGATGACCGGTTGCGCCGCGGCGCATGAACCGGAGGCCAGTGCGGACGCCGCGGCGGCCTGGGCCGCGGAAGGATTTTCGAGGACCACGGGAGTAAAAGGCTCCTTGGCCCGGGCAACGACTTTGAGGCGAAAGCCAGGCGCGCCCGCGCCGGCGGTTTGGGCGCCCTGCGAACTGAGCGGCACGAACGGATCGCTCATGGGTTCAGGGTGGCGGCGAACCGCCGTTAGTTCAATTCTCCGAATTCAAGACAGGCAGGGATCCAGCTTGTGCAACGAGGCACGGATGGCCAACACGGCCTTCGCGTGAATCTGGCAGATGCGCGATTCGGTCAAATCGAACACCTCCGCGATCTCGCGCAGCCGCAGGTCTTCAAAGTAATAGAGCGCGAGCACCCGGCGCTGCATCTCGGGCAGTTGCGCCAGGCGATGCGCGATCAGTCCGGTCAGTTCCCGGCGCGAGGCCCCGGTCATCGGGTTTTCCTGGGTCTGGTCTTCGATGCTTTCGTAGCGTCCGTGGCCGTCAATCCCGGAAGGGGACGCCGCATCCAGACTCAGAAAGGCGGCCGGGCGGACGTCGTCCACCCATTGCTCATATTCCGACGACGTAAGTTTCAGCGCGGCGGCCATTTCCTCATCGGTGGGAATGCGGCCACGCCTCTGCTCCAGCTCGCGCATCGCGGCTTCAATCTGCCGGGCCTTCAGATGCACCGAACGCGGGACCCAATCCATGCGGCGCAGTTCGTCCAGGACCGCCCCGCGAATCCGCAGCCGGGCGTAACTCTCAAAGGCGGTCCCCAGTTTGGGATCGAACTGCCGCACCGCGTTCAACAACCCCACCAGCCCGGCGCTGTGCAAATTCTCCGCGTCCACGTGCGCCGGCAGCGTCATGGCCAGCCGCCCGACGACCGTTTTCACCAACGGAAGATACTGCGCCACCAGTTCATTTTCGACCGCGCCGCCCCGCGCGGCATTGCGGTAGCGCCGCCATAACTGGCTTCGCACGGAAACAGGCTCGCCGGCCGTCGGTTGCGAGGAGTAATAATAGAAGCTCATGCTTTGGTCATCCCGGCGGTGCCGGCCGATTCGGGCGGGCCGGCCGGTGGCGGCGCGCTTGCTCGAAGCTCCGGATCCAGAGCTTCCCCCACCAGCGCAACAAGATTCCGGCGGCCAGCGCGGCGGCGCTTGCCCGCCAGATCACCCCCGGCCACGCGCTCTGCTGGGCCAGGCCAAAGCCGAGGCCGATCAAAAACCCGAGCAACCCGCCAAGAATCATCATCAATTTCATAGAGCATCGCGCTGCCCAACTCATTTAGCAGAAGCGCTGCCAACGCGAGTCTCGCGCGGGTCTCCGGCTCGGTCGCGCCCGCCAGTTCGCGGGAATTGGCGCGCCAGAAGGAGTTCCGCGCTCGCTTCAAAAAAGTCTCCGGGGATATTTTGCCCAGCGCTCAAAAAGCGCAGCGCGTAATCTGTGCCTAACACGAAGTTCCACAGCTTGCCCCACCGCCGCTCCTCGTCCAGATGGGTGAAGACCAAGTCCGTCACGGGCAGCGCCCCGAAGGCCCGTATTTGCGCCAGCAACAACGGCGTTTCGTAGGCCGCGTTCAAGACCAAGTGCGCATGGGCGGCGGGAAATTCGTTGAGTCGTCCTCCCAACTCGGCCACCGCCGCTGCCTCGCGCCAGTCCACGCCAGGCAGGTCAATGAGCACCCGCTCCGCGTCGGCGGCGGACTCTTTCGTTGTCCAGGCTCGCTCCAGCGTCAAGGTGAACAGAAGCTGGATGGCCGTGTCCGCGCTCTGGGGTTCTTTGACGCCATGGAAGCCAATGTTCAAATTGATCGGCGCCAGGCTGGGCGCATTGGTGGCGGGGGAGTGCGAGGCGGCAAAGCCGTCGCCACCAGACCCCAAAACCAACAGCAGCGCCAAGCCGGGCGCAAACCACCAGGCGGAACTCCAGGCTGGGCGCCTCCCCCAAATCGTCCGCTGCCGGGCGGTCCTCATGCTTTTCGGCCCAGCACGGTTTGCAATGCGTCCGAAAAATCCGGCTCAGCCAGCGCGGCCTCGGGCGCATCCGCGGAGGGCAGGTGGCTGATCAACGTCACGCCGGACGGCGAGGCCGCGAGCATCATCCTTTGCTGCTCGTAACCGACAACATAAAGGGCGTGCCGATTGCCCAGCGAGCGGACCTCCAGGACATTCAGCTTTGCCAGCTGGCCCTTTTGCAAAAACAGGTGTTGCAAGAGTTTGAATACCCAGACCCCGCCGAGGAACAGCGCCAGCACGAGCACGAGCGCGCCCAAAACCCGAAACACCGAAAACCCCGCCTCCGGCAGCGCCGAGAGCGTTCCGGAAGGCATGGCCGCCTGGCCGCGTGCCGCCGCGGTCGCGGCCAGAAACGCCGCAAAGGTGCGCCAGACCCGGCTGGATGAGTTCATAATCACTTCCCCAAAAACTCGGCAAGTTTGATCCCAAACCGGTTTTCAAAACGCAACGCGCTCGCTGGGGGCAACATCGTCGTCCCTGCGAGCTCCTGCACGGTCGCGGCCGCTTTCGGCAGCGGCGCCCCGGCTGGCTCCTTGACCCACGCCGAGAACATCAAGGCGCTGGCAAGCTTCATCGGCGCCGGTGCGAGCAAGGACTCGGCGCTCGTGCCTGGCTGGGCAAGTTTGTTGTGGTCATCCATGGATTGCATCGTTCCAGCAGCAACTTTAGCAGCCGATATGCCATCCGACTTTGCCTAGTCGTCCGTTTGATGGCACGACGGCTCTGGCTCAGTTGGAACAACTTCCGGGCAGGAGATCCGATTATGGGGATGGCCAAGGGCGTCTCCGAAGGCCGGTGGGCGGAGGCACGCGCACCCGCTCTAAGTGTTCTGCAGGTCGGCTTTCAACTTTTCCGTGCAATCTGGACAGATGCGGTGGGTGAAGCGGACGCCGGAGTGACCAGAAATGTAGGTTTCCAAGCGGTGCCAGTAGTTTTGATCGTCGCGAATTCTCTTGCAGTAGCAGCAGATGGGCAACAGGCCGTGGAGCTGGTGCACTTCCAAGAGAGCGTTTTCCAGCCGGTTAAAAAGCTGTTTCGTGTAAACAGCGTTGGCTACGCGAAGGGTCACCTCCCGAACATCGATTGGTTTCGTCAGGAAATCGTTCGCGCCGGCTTCAATGCCCATTAGCCGTTCCTTTCGTTCGGACAGCGCGGTCACCATCAAAATCTGGATTGGAGCGGTCTTTAGATCCCGTTTTAAGCGGCGGCACACTTCGAAGCCGTCCAGCTTGGGCATCATCACGTCGAGCAGGATGACATCAGGTTGGCGTTCTGAAATCTTTTGCAATGCTTCCGCCCCACTTTGAGCTTCGGCCACTTCATGGCCCTGCGCCTCTAGCGGGTCGCGAAGCAGAGCGCGGTTTTGCTCTTCGTCATCCACCACCAGGACGAATCCCGGACAACACGCGACCGGTGGTGTGGGCGTTTTCATGTTCAGAATTTCATTTTGCATATTCATTCTTCAAGCAGCCTCTTTCTTGGTTCGGGGCAAATTTGCCGATGCGATGAAGGCGGCCGCTGTTGCCACCAATGTTCTCGTGTCGATCGGTTTGGTCAGATATCCATCGCCGCCGCCGCTCACCACGGTTTCTTCATCACGCGTCATGGCGTTGGAGCAATTGCCCTGCCAGCCCATTACTTCCAAGCGCAGGACCGACAGGACTCAATGTCCAGCTCGTCAACCCACCCTGGTTCTCACAGCCGGTCAACAAGCCAGTAGGCGACCACCGCGCTTCGGCCCTTGATGTCGAGGTCATGTTTCCTTTCGAAATGGAATCTGTGCTTCAATCGCTCGTAGGTAGATTCCGCGACCTGAATCCCTCCTGCTTCACCCAGTGATTCAAGCCGGCTTGCGATATTCACGGCCTCCCCCCAAAGATCGTAGGCGAACTTCCTTCGCCCAATGACCCCCGCGATTACCGCCCCAGTGCAAATCCCGATGCGGATCCGGATGGACGTGTTGTATTCCTTGTTGAATTGCACGATCCCTTCCCGCATTGCGAGCGCCAGTTCGGCGATGGCTTCGACATGATCGGGTCGCGGAAGGGGAATGCCGCCTGCGACCATGTACGCGTCACCGATGGTTTTAATTTTTTCCAAGCCATGCTTTTCAGCCAGCAAGTCAAATGTGGAGAAGATCTGGTTCAACGAATAGACCACCTGATTGGCCTCGATGTGGGCTAACATCGTGGTAAACCCAACCAAATCGGCAAAAAGCACCGTTACATCCGGGTGGCTGTCGGCAATGCTAATTTCCCCTCTTTTCATCCGCTCGGCGATTGGTTTGGGGAGGATATTCAGCAGAAGCGCATCGGATTTTTCCTGCTCGGCCTGGAGTCGGTTAAAAAGCTGTTTTGTGTAAACAGCGTTGGCTACTCGAAGGGTTACATCCCGAATATCGATCGGTTTCGTCAGGAAATCGTTCGCGCCGGCTTCAATGCCCATTAGCCGTTCCTTTCGTTCGGACAGCGCGGTCACCATCAAAATCTGGATCGAGGCGGTCTTCGGATCCCGTTTTAAGCGGCGGCAGACTTCGTAGCCGTCCGGCTTGGGCATCATCACGTCGAGCAGGATGACATCAGGTGGGCGTTCTGAAACCCTTTGCAATGCTTCCACCCCGCTTTGAGCTTCGGCCACTTTATGGCCCTGGGCCTCTAACGGGTCGCGAAGCAGAGCGCGGTTTTGCTCTTCGTCATCCACAACCAGAACGAATCCCGGACAACACGCGGTCGGTGCTGTGGTCGTTTTCGTGGCCGGAATTTCATTTTGCACGTTCATTCTTCAAGCAGCCTCGCTCCTTGTTCGGGGCAAATTTGCCGAGGCGATGAAGGCGGTCACGGTTGCCACAAATGTTCTCGTGTCGATCGGTTTGGTCAGATATCCATCGCATCCGCCGCTCAGCGCGGTCTTCTCATCGCCCTTCATGGCGTGTGCCGTGAGGGCGATGATTGTCAGGTGGCGGGTCGCCGGATCGGCCTTGAGCGCTTTGGTGGCGCACAAGCCATCCATGCCGGGCAAACTAAGGTCCATCAAAACAAGATCGGGCGACCCCTCGCGAGCTAGACGGAGCCCTGCTTCGGCCGTCCGAGCCTGCAAAACGACAAAGCCATTTGCTTCCAGCAGGTCAGCGGCTAACTCGAGGTTCAACACGTTATCCTCGATGATAAGTATTCTATTGCTGTTCATTGGATAGGGATTAAAAGGCTAAACCTGCTGCCTTTGCCTTCGACGCCTCCACTTTCGACCCAGATGCAGCCGCCATGCATCTCAACCAATTTTTTGGTCAGCGCTAATCCCAAGCCGGTGCCTTGCTGCTGGCGGCCGTAAGATGAGTCCACCTGCTCGAACTCGACGAAGATGCGCTCATGATCCTTCGGTTGGATGCCGATGCCGGTATCAGCCACCACGACTCGCAAGCACTCGGTGGATGCTGCGAGTTGCAGCGCCGGCGCGGGATCCCCGTTCGATTTATCGTGCAATGTGGCAGTCACGGTTACCAGGCCGCCGTCCGGGGTGAACTTAATCGCGTTACTCAGCAGGTTGTACATGATCTGCTTGAACTTCGCTTCGTCAGCCAAAAGTGACGGCAGATTAGCTGCCACCTCAAAGTCAAGGGTGATGCCTTTTTTGATGGCGAGGGTTTTGACAACTGACTGCAGGTCCTGAAAAGCCTTGGCGACGCCAAGCGGCGTGCGGCTCAGTTCCAAACGGCCGGCCTCAACCTTAGACAGGTCAAGAATATCATTGATGAGTTGCAGCAAATGACGGCCACTGTTGTGAATGTTGGCGGTGTATTTGAGCTGCCTGTCGTTCAAGCCCCCGAAGGTCTGATCGACGAGCATTTCCGAAAAGCCAATGATGGCGTTGAGCGGCGTGCGCAATTCATGGCTCATATTGGCAAGAAATTGACTCTTGGCGCGATTGGCGGTTTCCGCAGCGTGTTTGGCCTGCTGCAGGGCCTCTTCAACCCGCTTGCGTTCCGTGATGTCTGAGAAAATGCCGTCGGCGCACCTGACGCCCTCCCGCACCCGGGTAGTGAGCGCCCGGCTGGACAACCAAATCCACTGGCCGTCCTTTCGACGAATTCGGTATTCCACGTCGAACTTTTTGTTTTTTGAAAAGAGCAATTGGTAGGCTTGCTCGACATTCGCGATGTCGTCGGGATGGATGCGCTCCGGCAGAAGTTGTCCGCCGGCCCGAATGAGTTCGTCGGAAGTGTAGCCGAGGACGGTTTCGACGTTGCCGCTGATGTAGATGAGACTCCGATCCGAATCGGCCGTCCAAACGACGTCCGGGATGTTCGTGACCAGCGAGCGATATTTTTTTTCGCTGCTGCGCAAAGCTTGCTCGGAACGCTTACGGAGAGTGATATCCTGGATCACCGCCTGGAACTCGGGAGTGGCGCCCTTCTCCCCAAAAAGGCGTCTAACTGTATATTGGTGCCACTCAATCTGACCGTCGGGCGCGACCACCCGGTGATCAAACGATACTACCGGCTGCTCCGGGGGCAACGCGGAGAAGTAGCTTAGGGGAACGTCGAGATCTTCTTCAGAAAGGCTCAGCAAGAAATTCGTCCCGAGCAGTTCTTCCCTGTTTTTGCAGTGGAAGCGACGGTAAGCCTCGTTGACGAATGTGAGGCTTCCATCGGCTTTGAAGCGGCAAATCAAATCGGTCTGGTCCTCGACAATAGCCCGAAATCGCTTTTCGCTTTCCCCCATCGCGCGTTCAGCTTGCCTCCGCTCCGTGGCGGCCGCAGCCAGCAGCATGTTGGTGACCGCCAAGATGCCGATGTAACTCCCAATGAGCATCAGGCTTTCTGTCTCCGTACCGGTCACGAACGGCCCGCGCTTCTGGAGAAGCGAATAGATGGCCAGGGCCGACACTAGCAGCGTCCCGGTCGTCGCGCCTCGTTGGCCAAACCGCAACGCACCCCAAACCAGAAATGGAAAGGGCAAATAAGCCAGCGGATAGTTCTGAATTCCATAGACAAACCAGGAGTTAAATGAAATCAGTGTGCCGGCCACTAATGCAGCGCCACAGATCACCGCTTCCGCGATCGGCTTGGCGTCCCAGCGGGTAGAGCACGGCGTCGCCCACGCGATAATGAAAGGCGCCACCACCAGGCCCGCCAGGGCGTTGGGCACCCACCACTCCAGAATTGTAGGGAACAACTGTTCCCACGACACGGTTCCGGCATAAGCGAGGCCCACGACGTTGAAGGCCGCGTTAACGGTTGTGCCAAGGAAACAGGCCAGCCCGATATATCCGGTCACATCCCGCGTGCGTTCCATCGCATTTTGAAAGGCGATAAAGTTCCTAAGCAGGAAAGTGCAAACGATGGCCCCCACCGTGTTGCCTACGGCCGTCCCGAGCGTAAAGAACCCAAACGGCATGCCGTTGGTGAAGGAAAACAGCACCGCTCCCAACGCCACTCCTGGCCAGAACCGGTAACCAAACAGCAAAATGGCGGCGAGGGCGATGCCGGCCGGCGGCCAAACCAACGCAATGCTTCCTCCCAGAAACGAGGCTTCTTTGCCGAGCAATCCGCCCACGAAGTAACACGCCGTAAGGATTACCATACGCGTGAACGTGGTCAGGCAGTCAGATCGACTGAGTTTCAAACGGATACGGTTCAATCGTTTAGGAGGCCTTAAAGACCGATTATCAGTTCATTATTAGTCTCAACGGTCAGGCCAGGAGCCTCTTCGCCCCGAATGGCTCGTAGTGCGCCTCGCTTGGTTTGCTCATCTTTGCCGCGATCAACGCAACTGCAAGTGACCACTCCATGGGGCGGCTCCCTTAAAAAACCTCGCCATCGCCTCCCTGCCAGCCCGGCATGATCCAAGCCATCACTACAGCTCCAATCGCTCTACGGTGCAGCAGGCGCCCTGCCAGCCGGCAGAGGCCGCCTCCTGACTAAGAGCCTGTTTGAAAACTCCGTGGGGTCCTGCGGCGAGAGATTTTGGCGACGGCCAAGGCGGCGAGGCCGGAGCATCCCCGCAGCGGGCTGTGACGGCCGAGCCAACGCGGGCCGTCGGCAAAAGATCCGCCGCCCGGAGGGTTTTCGCGGAAAAGGCCACCTGGCTTCGTTGCTCCTCGGTCACGGACCGCTGGCGGGTATGCTCCCTCGTCGCGCCATCCGGCCTTTTCCCCGAAAACAGCGCCCCTCATAGTTTCCAAACAGGCTCTAAGTGCTTGGGCGACGTATCGTTCGAGAGCATTTTTGGGCAGAAGCCCGGAATCGCAGGGCGGTGGCGTCCATGAGTTTTTTGGCGGCCAGGTAATTTGGTTCGTTGAATAGGGCGTCGATCATAGCCTGATAGCTGCCGGAACCTTTAGCACCCAAGGTGCCAGTGGCTAAACACTCAATGAAATCAGGCGTTTTCAACGGCCGCGAGAGGCGCCGGGAAAATTTTTACGCGCCATCGGGGCGCAAATCAGAATCCCGATTTGCAAATGGGCAAGATTGGCCGCGCGGGCACCCGGAAAAAATTCGCCGCCAGAGGAGCAGGAGGCGGGGAAGGCAGAAGCTCCTAATTGCGGATTGCGGATTGGGCAACACGGAACACCCGATTGCGGAATGCCGAAAGGATGGATTGGGAATGCAGGAACTCGAGAAAGGACCGCCCGACGCGGGCCAAGCCGAGTTCAGCGACCCGTGGCCGACCTCTGATTTTGGCTCGCTATTCGCCCAGTTCTGGCTCTCCGCGCGCGCCGTGCCAATAGCGCAGAATTTCCACGCGGCCTTCCTCCGGCTTGGCGCGATAGAAGATGATGTAGGGTCGGGAGGCCAGCTTGCGCACGCCGGGGCGTTTCGTGTATGGCGAGCCAAGGAGCGGAAAATTTTCGAGGATGGCCACTCGGTCGATCAACGCGTTCCCGATGCGCAGGGCGGTTTCGGGTCCGTGCTTGGCGATGTGGCGAACGGCTTCCTCGAGATCGGCAATGGCCTGGGGCGCAAAGATTATTTTGCAACCCATGAGCGCACCCGCTTGCGCACGTCTTCGATCGGCGCGCCCTTGCCGGCATCCACGTCCCGAATGGCTTCGTCGAGAGAATGGAGGAGCCGTCGTTCGTCCTCGTCGCTCAGTTCAGGGGCGGCCTGTGAATTGAGCCATAGCGAGAGAGCTTTCTTCTCTTCATCGCGAAGCCGGGTCACCGCTTCTTGAATTTCAGCCAGCGTGCTCATCTGCTGGACAGTAATCGACCGAATCGAGTTGCGCAATCGGCGATTGGCGCTCGTAAGCCTGGGGGAAGCCACCGAGAGCACCGAGACCACAGAGGGGCGCAGTCGCCGCGAATCGGCGGAGGGGCAGAGGCGGAACCGGCAACGCCCGACGGCTCGTCAAGCCGCTTCGAATGTGACTTTCAGACCGAGCGCGGGTAACTATTCCGGTGTTGTTGCCGGCGTTCGAAGCAACCGCTGAACGCTCGGCCCGGCATTAGCGAAGATTAGCGGTTCATTCAGTTGGTGACCTCTTTTCGAAACCGCTAATCTGCGCTAATACACGCTGATCGAACAAATCTTATGGAGCTGGAGTCGCGCACGTCCCGCATCAACGAACGAACCGCTGAATGCTCTTTGTCTCATTAGCGAAGATTAGCGGTTCAATCTCCCACCAGGACAGTCACGAGCGCGGAAAGCACCGAACTGAGGCTCGACAATCGCGGGTTTCCGATTTCAACTTCTCATAGACTTCGCGCAGCTTCTCGCTTCGAGCATCCTCCTCGATTTGTCGGTCCCACTTGCGGTTTCGCTCCGCATCGAACCACTGCTCCAGCTCGACAAACTCCTCGGGGGAAAGTTTGGCGATATCCTGTTCGAGTTTTTCGAGCCGACTCATGCCTAAGAATATCCTGCAACGGGGCCGCGCTTTCAAGTTTCAAAAAACAATCGCGTTAAAGGCTTGATTTTGAGTTCCTGGGGCGGCATCCTTCCCAGCCAGAACCGTAAAAAACCGTTGTGGTTTTTGTTGGCTTGGCAAATGAAAAGGAAAACCTTTGAGGTAGGCGCAATAAACGCGCTCCGCGGCCAGCGCAAGGAGCTTCCGCCGAAGGACTTCCGTAAGCCGGTGCATCCCTCCATCGGTATTCGGCCGGCCATTTTGATATGCGAACCGTTGTTTGCATAATGATTGCTAGTGGTGTTCCGCAGCCAGTGGGGTTCCGCCGTGCGATTGTGAACAAGGGTAGAAAAGCACGCTCGACAGCAAATTTGGGTTGGAGGAGACTGAGCGGCCACCACGAATTTCATGGATCAGAAAGGAAGCAAATATGGAGATCGGCAGCGGGCGTGACACTCACACCGTTGGTCTTTCTCCCCTCCCGCGTTCTTTGTCAGCGCAGATCCTTCCGCCCATAATCGCAAGGGAAATCCATCGTTCACCAAACCTCGTAAATTCAAAAAAGAAATTCTTATGAAAAACTGTTCACTCTCGTTTCTTCTGATCACGTTAACGTGGGCGGCTTTGCTGCCTGCCGCCACACCGGCTTCAGCAACGCCGATCACCTACAACTGGGTATCCTATCGCGAGGACCAGAATGGGTATGACCTCTCTGGTTCTATCGTCACGGATGGCACCCTCGGGAGGCTCTCCCCCGCTAATGTCCTTTCGTGGTCAATTACGGTCTCACAGGGCGGCGCAGCCGTAATGCAGTTTTCGTCTGCAACCCCAAACGCCTCCGTCGGAGCCGATCCCGGTCCTTTTGGGCTGACGGCTTCCGCAACCCAGCTTGTCATACCAAACGGAACAGAGATCGGCTTCGCGGTGCCTGGACGACAAGAACTCGAATGGGTTCGAATACCAAATCACTACGGCTACAGCGCCTTCGATTCCTCTTCGATTTTTTGGGTGAACGTATCGCCCTCCATGGGCGGAACCGATCCTTGGGTCATAGCCAAGGTCGCGTGCCAAATCGATGTGCCTCCACTATACCAAGCCGGTCACGGTGTGCCTTGGGCACGCGACCCATACGCGAACTCTCCTACCGAAACCATCGGTTCGAAGGGTTGCGCGATGACGTGTCTCTGCATGGCCATGAACAAGGCGGGCGTCACTCACTTCTTTGGCGGCCCCTTTGGCGTTGGCGCAGTCGTGGAGAATGACCCAGGGAATCTCAACCAGCTTTTGAGTTCGCTCGGTGGATATTCAGGACTTTCTGTGGATTGGGATGCGGCCACCCGCATTGCAGCCCTGTTCGCCGGGGTCGGTGGCCTCAAGTTTAATGATCAGTGGATTTCGTCTTATTACGATCCGGATGGCGCGTTCGATTATCTGGAAAAGACAGTCTGCCAGATGAACCATCCCGTGATAGTTGCAGTGAATCACGGATTTCAGCTCGGGACGTTGCCGAACGGGACGCCGATACGGGTCGAAACTTGGGGGCACTTCGTGTTGGTAACGGGAAAAGAAGGTATTAAATTCAAAATCAATGACCCATACTTCGACAAACAGTTCCTTGACGATTATCGCAACATATTTGAAACGCGCGGCTACGTGGGTGACCCACCCGGCGATATTAGCTCCCTAAACATCTCGGCATCTGCCACAGTGCCAGGGGTCGATTTGCTGGTAACGGACCCACAAGGTCGCATCACGGGTGTTTCTTCCGAAAACGGGCAGCGATTTGACGGGATTCCGGCCAGCTCACTTTTCAGCGAAGCACTCGAGGACGATGAGACTGGCGCTCCACCCACAGAAACGACTCAGCTATTCCACGCTTTCCAACCCGCGTCGGGCAATTATTCGATCCAAGTTAGGGGATACCAACCGTCCATCTACACGCTCATTGTCCGCAACTTCTCCGCCGATGGCAGCCAGCAAGAGCCGATTCAGCAGGTCGGGATCTCTGGCTTCGGTTCGACTTCACAGTTTGAAGTCACCGTCGGGAGCGACTCCGGGTTTCAGCCGCAAGTTACCAGACGAGCGAGTTTCGGCAGCACTGCGCAAGATATTCAGAACGCCGCGGCACTCGGTTTGATAGATAATCAGGGGATCACTCAATCGCTCACAGCGAAGGTCGAAGCGGCTCAAAGTGCCGCAAGCCGTGGGCAATTCGACGCTGCACGAAACATCCTCAGTGCCTTTGAGTCAGAGATTTCAGCCCAATCCGGCAAGCACATTTCCGTGGTTGTTTCTGAAATCTTGTTGCAGGATACGGCTGCCGTCGCTTCTGGACTGACAGAGTGAGCGCTTGAGCGACCAGAGGACAATTATGATGCGACCTGCGACCAATGCCGCGTAACGCCGCGCTTGAGCTACTTGAGCAATTTGGGGAGATCGCGAAAGCAATTTCGCCTGGTAGTGTAGGGTGAAAGGCCGAGTGCGCCGGGCAGCGCACGAGTCCATTGATCTGACTATGAAACGCGCCGAGCGCATCGTACCCGTGAAAGCCGCCCCGCTTCTCCGATGCGGAGCGGCGCGGGTGCTGGCGCACGGCCACCGGAGCGGGTCGCCTGGTTGCCGAAGCTTCGGCGCAGGCAGGTGTCGGCGGGCGTCACCCGAAAGCTTTCGAGGCTGTGGCTCGACGCGTGTCCGTTAGGCGGCAGTGAACTCGTCTAGTATGCGCCGATCACTCTCATCACCATTGACACTTTGCCACAGGCTGCTGTATTTCGCGCTCGTTGTCGGTGGTGTTGCCTTCCTCATTCTGGCTCCCCGGTCCAACTTCCGACACCGCGACGGCACGCTAATCTCCGTGAGGGAGCAGGGTTTAGGCCTCCTACTCTGGGCGATCGGGATGGCGCCCGGCCTGTGGTACTCCCAGCGTCTGATGCGCGTTCAGACCGATGGGCAGTTGCTTTACGTTTCCAATTACCGATCAGAGATTGCGATTCCGCTGACGGACGTTAACGATGTTTCCGAAGGCCGGCTGTGGTATTATTGCAACGCGACGGTCACGATTCATCTTCGTCGCCCGTCACGCTTCGGCCAGTCCATTCTCTTTGTGCCTCGGCCACGCCTATACTGGCGGGGAGAGCATCCCGCGGTCTTGGAGCTCCGGGCGCTGTGTGAGCGGGCAAAGGTTCAGGAAAAGTGATCCCGCCCCCTGACCCCGCGCTGGCGCCCGCAGCCGCCCCGCTTCTCCGTTTCGGAGCGGCGCGGGTGCTGGCGCGCGGCGAGCGGGGCGGGGCGTCTGCCTGCCGAAGCTGCGGCGCAAGCAGGTGATGAGAAGGCGCGAGCCGGGCGAAAAATGCCGAGGGGCCGGGAAGTCACGGCTCGGCAGGAGCCTCGCCCTACCAATAAGCGGAGGCGTCCGTTAGGCGGCGAGTCGTATGCACGCACGCTCACTTTTTCGTTGGACTCCGGCAGCAATTGCATTGTGGCTATTCGGAGTGGTTTTCGGCGTGATTGGCATTCTGAATATCTGGCTGGCTAGGCTCGCCGCACGGGGCGGGCTTCGTGATTTTGGCACGGAAGACCCCAGCAGGGAGGCACGTATCCAATTGCTCAGTGCCGCCCAAAATGTCGAAATCGCCGCGCTTTGCATCCTCGGTTGGTACTTGATGCGGCGCCGCACTCGCGCGACGCTCCTGGCCGGCGCGGTCGCGGTGGCGGCGGGCTTGTTCATCAGTTTGAAGCGCTGGGTTTATTGGCAGTCGGCTGGCACAGACCATTGGCCGTGGCTTGAGCCATTGCTAATCTGGCCATTTTTGCTGTATGCCATTGTTTATGGCTATCGAGAGAGCAGAGCGCATGACGTCGCCCCATAGCAGCCCGTTGAAAAACGCCACTTCCCGTAGCAGCGGAGGTAACGACGCTCAAATTTCTTCGGAAAAACAAGCGATGAGAGAGCCTCCTCACGTCGGCTGCTACTTTCTGAAAAGGCTGCTGGCCGCTTAGCAAATGAACCATGATCCGATCAAGCAATTCACGCTCCTGGTTTTGTGGCAGGCGCAGCAAGAACGCGCCACGGAGCTGGTCGTCGCGCCGACGGACAGGGAACGGGCTGCCATCAGATATAAAGTCGATGGCACCTGGCATGACATGGCGCCTCCTCCTTCGCACATCCTGCCTGAGGTAGTGGCTGAGCTTGGACGATTGACGAATCTGCCCGAAGGAGGGTTCCCGAAGGAAGGCACTATCGATATAGCCTACTTCACCGGTCGCGTGAGATGGAGAATCCAGTTGACGAGCGCAGAGGCCGAGTGTGTGCTCACGCCGGTTGCGGAGTGATATGCCAATGCCACTCAGAGCGTGTTTTAAAAATCGCCCGGTCAGGGGACCGGGCCTACAGGGCTTCGGGATTTTGGCCATTTCCCGTAGGCCGCGTGCCCTCACGCGGCGTCCGCCGTCAATTTCAAAACACGCTCTCAGGCCGCAGAGCAAACCGGACGCCGCGAACCCCGCGATGGCTCCGCGGTTCCATGCCGGCCAGCACTAGCGCGGGGTGGCCGATCCTGGGTGTTAGACGCATGATCGAGCTTCCGGGAGACAAACCGTGAGACTCAACTGGCTGGGCCGGGCATCGATGAACAATGCGGCCCGCTCCTGGGGCCAATCCTACGCTGCGTCCTGGCTGGAACGGCTGGGTGGACGGGTCGAAGGCGGCCGGGTGCTGGAAGTGGGCTGCGGCCGCGGGGTCGGTGTGAAGATTATCCTCGAACGGTTCGGCGCCGCGGCGGTCAAGGCGTTCGATCTGGATCCGAAGATGATCGAGCGTGCTCGGCGTCACCTCGCCGCTTACGGGTTGGCCCGCGTGCAATTGAGCGTGGGGGATGTCACGGCCATCAAGGCCGGTGACGCGACGTTCGATGCCGTTTTCGATTTTGGGGCCATTCACCTGGAGCCGAACTGGACCAAAGCCGTCGCCGAGGTGCGCCGGGTCCTGAAGCCAGGCGGGCGGTTTTTCTTCGAGTGGGTCACGAGCAGTGTTCTCCGACTGCCGTATCCGCTCGTCACGGAGGCCTTTGGCCGGATGGAAGCGCCCGGTCCGGGGCAGTTGATGCAGGAACTCGAACGTCGAGGAATCGTGGTTGGACAGAGCTTTGTCTGCCCAAGACTGGCAGCGCTCACCGGATTTGTGGGTGACCTCGTGGGCGTGGGTCGGGTAGCACAGACAATGTACTCGTGAGATCGCAAGATGGCGTTTATTTGTGCGGAAATGCGGCGGTCACAGACGGCCGCTACAGGCCCAAGCGAGTTTTCAAACGGGCTGCCAACACCATGCCGGAGCCGCTTGGGCACTGTTGGGCAGATTGCGGAGTCCCGGCGGCAATTCAGTTCAGATCGTTGACCGAAGCGCCCGGCCACACTCCCACGATCCAGCCATGAATCAGCAGCGTCGCCCCTGGTCAAAAGCCGAACTGCGACTTCTCGGCCGCAAGCCGGACCGTGTCGTCGCGGCGATGATCAGGCGGACAGAAAAAGCAGTGCGCCAGCGGCGCAAGGACTTGCGCATCCCCCAGGCGGACTCGACGCTCCCGCGGTGGACGCCGGCGGAAGAGGCCCTCTTGGGCACCGCCCCCGATGCGGAGATCGCCAGGAAGCTGGGCCGAACCCGGGTCGCCGTCTTGTTCCGCCGGTGCTCGTTGGGGATTCCCTCCGCCAACGCCAAAGGGCCGCGCTTGTCGGAGAAGCAAAAAGCCCGGCTGGCAAGGCCGGACCCGACGGTCTTGCGCGAGCTGAACGAAATCTCGGTGCCGCGCTCACTCTCCGCAGAGGATCAGGACCGCCTCCGGCTGCTCTATGGGCCGTATTACCCGCCGCGCACCCGGCGCGGAGCGCATCTATTCTGCGAGCTGCGCGGGACGATCCGAGTCGGCGGCTACAGCGATGGGCCGATTCCCTGGCCGTATGCCTGGCGGACTGGTTACCACTCGCTGATCCTTTGCGGCGACCTGGTCCGCGCGGTCCGCCTCGAATCGAGACAGGCGGTGGTCCACCATTGGAAGGTCAGCCACGCCACCGTAGGCAAGTGGCGCAAAGCCCTCGACGTGGAAGTGTTTACTCCCGGCACCTGGCGGGTGGTCATGCGGGCCGTCAGGCTGGCCGGCAGCCCCGAGGCGTGCGCAAAGATCTCCGCAGCGAGGTGGGGCAAGCCCGCGAAATGGTCGCCGGCCCTGCGGGCGCGCATTCTGGCCCTGGCGAAGCGGCCAAAATCGGAGGCTTTCAAACGGAAACTGTCGCAAACCATGCGGCGAAAAAGTGCGCTGGGCCTGCTGCCGCCAAAGCGCTGGACGGCGGAGGAAGATCGGCTGGTCGGAACGCAACCGGACCGAGTTATTGCGCGCCGGCTCGGTCGATCTGTGAAAGCGGTCACCGGGCGCCGCTTTCTGCTGCGGAGCCGCGGCATCCGACCGCAGGTTCGGCCTTTCTAAGAGCCCGGTCGGTGCGACGGCCAGGGGCATTGTAAAGAGTTAGCTGAGACACAGTCGTAACTCCTTCTGGGCGTGGGGGTTATCAAATTTCTCACTGTGAGAAATTTGACAGGTGGGGGGGGCGCGGCGCGCGGCCTGCGGGGGCGTGCGGGAAGCAAGAAGGAAGAACGCAGACGGCAGAAGGAGGAAGGTATTTTGCGGGCCAGGCAGGCGGACGGCGCAGCGCAGCGTTAGGACGCTGAGGAACGACGCAGGCCAAAGTTACAGCGCCATTGGCGGAAGGAGCCGCGGCTGGAAGCCGCTGGCACCGGCAGGCGAGGACGCCCGCCCTACAGCGCCAGTGGCGCGGCATCGCTGTGGTTCGACCGCCGGAAAATCCACAAGCTCCGTGGGAGCAACATCGGCCGCAAGGCCGCTCCTAAGGAGCTTGGAATGGATTGCGGTTGGTAACGTTACAAAGATTTCGCCCCGCTGGGCCTGCGCGCGGCCGGGCGCATTGTAAAGAGTTAGCTGAGACACAGTTGTAACTCCTTCTGGCCGTGGGGGTTATCAAATTTCTCACTGTGAGAAATTTGACGGGGGAGGGGGGGGCTGCGCGCGGCCACCGGGGCGGTTCGGAACCGCCCAATGGCAGATTGCAGATTGCCCGTCCTCCGTAGCGGCCTACTGCGGAGGGTGGACAGATTTCAGATTGGGGAACCCTCCTGATGCGGAATGCGGGCGCTGCGCACGGCCACAGCGACTTGGCCGCCGCCGAAGTCCCTCGCCGCCAGGACCTCACGGAGTTTTCAAGCAGGCTCTTAGGCCCGGTCGGCGCGACGGCCCGGCGCATTGTAAAGAGTTAGCTGAGACACAGTTGTAACTCCTTCTGGCCGTGGGGGTTATCAAATTTCTCACTGTGAGAAATTTAACGGGGGAGGGGGGGCGGTGCGCGCGGCCACCAGGGCGGTTCGGAACCGCCCAATGGCAGATTGCAGATTGCCCGTCCTCCGTAGCGGCCTACTGCGGAGGGTGGACAGATAGAATTGGGGAACCCTCCTGATGCGGGATGCGGGCGCTGCGCACGGCCACAGCGGCTTGGCCGCCGCCGAAGTCTCTCGCCGCCAGGACCCCACGGGGTTTCCAAACAGGCGCTTAGGCCCGGTCGGTGCGACGGCCAGGGGCATTGTAAAGAGTTAGCTGAGACACAGTCGTAACTCCTTCTGGCCGTGGGGGTTATCAAATTTCTCACTGTGAGAAATTTGACAGGTGGGGGGGGCGCGGCGCGCGGCCACCGCAGAACGGGGGAAAACCTATTTTACAGGGCCAACGGATTGGCGGCCGATGTCGCGGCAGGGGCGCAACCACGTTGGGGCCGGAAAAAGCTGGCTTCGTGGTCATGAACATAAATGCGATGGCGTTGGTTGCGCCCGATTTGGCCGGTGGCTTCGCTGCTCGTCGCTCACAGCCCCACTGCGGGGGATGCTCCCTCCTCGCGCATCGCAACCGGCCAAATTGGGCGCAACCGGCTGGGCGGCAGGTCTTTTTCGCCCAGACTTTGTTGCCCGCTCCTTACCGATCCACAGTGGGATGCGCGCGTCGCTCGCGCCCGCTCGCCCTAGTTATTCTCAACCTGGGCCATTTCATGCTTCGACCTTGCCGGTCAAAATCCCGAGTGACGAGCCCTACTCAGTGCCACACTTGGGTCGATCAAGACGGAGTCGAGGGCGGGCCGACTTCAGGTCGGGATTGAATCAGAACCTGGAAGGACTGGCCGAGGTGGGCCGGGTGAATCAACGTTTGAAGTTGCCGGAGGCGCGCGGAGCCCCGCTCGCCAAACGATGAATCGTGCTGCCAGACGCTCCGGGCGATGCCGATCAGGAGCTTTTCTTGCGAAATTAAGGCTTCGGTCCTCAATCCCGCCGCTTCGCCCGCGCGTTGCAATTGGCTGAAGTTGACGTGCGCGGTGAGGTCCTGGTCGCCAGGGTTGGCCAGCAGATCGGAACTCGCGTGGTGTTTATGATAGGCGCGCAAGGTTCCGCTGGTTCGCTCCGGTGTGAGAAACTGTTCGGCGCGCAGTCCATAATCGAAGGTCAAAAGTTTTCCTGCTCGCAACTTGCCCCCGGCCTGGCGCCACCAGTCGCCGACGGCCGGGCAGATTTCGAGGATGAACCCGGCCGGAAGCGCGGCTTCCAGTTCGGGCGGGAGATGGAGGCCAGACGCGAGCAGTTCGTCATTGAGTTGGCCCGGGTCAATCGGGATTCGTTTCCAGACGAATTCCTTCTCCTGCCAGTCCACCCCCCATTCGAACCAGCGGCGCATGGATGCATCCCAGCCCAACCGCCGAACTGGGAAGGCATCGAGCAGTTCGTTTGAAAAAATGACGCCGTGGACGCCGGTTTGAGGAAGGGAGGCGAAAGCATCGAACCAGCGCACCCGCCCGGCAAATTTGTCCAACTTTTCCCGCTGGCAGGCCTGCCGCCGGACCGAAGGCTCGACGATCCAGTATTGCAGCGATTCGAGGGTCGCGGCGCTGTTTTTGCCCAACCCAGTGAGGATATCGGCGGCCAGGCTTCCATCGTGCGCTCCGGCTTCGACGATCTGAAAAGGGCGCGGCGACAGCGGCCTAAGCCATTCGGCGAACTGGAAGGCGAGCAGGTCGCCGAAGAGGCTGCCGACGGCGACGCTGGTGTAAAAGTCTGCGGCGCGGCCAGTTATGGCTCCTGGGCGCTCGTAGTATCCAAAATCTGGACAATAGAGGGCCAGTTGCATGAAGCGCGTAAATGAGATTGTGCCCCGCTGGAGGATTTCCTGGCGCAGGATTTCGGCGATTGCGGTCATTAACTTGCCGGTTTGGAGTGATTCGGTATCACTTTTGCTGGGCAGGAGCGTGGTATGGCAAAAATTGACGCGTTTTTCAATCTAATGTTCGAGCAAAGCGCCTCGGATCTGCACCTAGCCGCGGGGAATCCCCCGATCCTGCGCATTCGCGGCGAGCTGCAGCGCGTGGACTTCCCGGCCCTGGAAAACGATACCCTCAAAGCGATGTTATACGAAATCGCCCCCGAGTACAAAATCAAGATATTCGAGGAAACGGGCGACGTCGATTTCGGCTATGAAATCCCGAACGTCTCGCGGTTTCGCGCTAATTTCTTCAATCAAAAAAACGGCATTGGCGCGGTGTTCCGCCAAATTCCAACCAAGGTGTTGTCGTTTGAAGATTTCGAGAAGATCGAGGCGCCACTGCCGCCGGTGCTCAAGAAATTTGCGATGCTCGGCAAGGGGCTGGTGGTGGTGACCGGGCCGACCGGTTCGGGCAAATCGACCACCCTGGCGGCGATGGTCGATTATGCGAACAAAAACCGCAAGGATCATATCATTACGGTGGAAGACCCGATCGAATTCGTCCATGAAAGCAAGAGTTGCCTGGTCAACCATCGCGAGGTCGGCATCCATACCCAGTCGTTTGCTTCCGCGCTGCGCGGGGCGTTGCGCGAAGACCCGGACATCATCCTGGTCGGGGAAATGCGCGACCTGGAAACCATCGAGTTGGCGATCACCGCGGCCAGCACCGGCCATCTGGTCTTCGGCACGCTGCACACACCCAGCGCGGCCAAAACCGTGGACCGCATCATTGACGTTTTTCCGTCCGAACAGCAGAACAAAATCCGCGCGACGCTCTCCGAAGCGCTCCGTGGCGTGGTGGCCCAAAACCTGTTCAAACGGGTCGATAAGAAAGGCCGGGTCGCGGCGCTCGAAGTGCTGGTGTTCACGACCGCCATCGCCAACCTGGTGCGCGAGGGCAAGACGCACCAACTGCCCGGCATGATCCAGGTGGGCAAGAAACTGGGCAACCAGCCCTTGGACGATTCGATCATGGACCACCTGAAGATGAAACGGATTGCGCCCGAGGAAGCCTATGACAAGTGCATGGATAAAAAGAAATTCCGACCGTTCCTGGCGGCGCCGCCTCTGGACGATGAAGCGTGATCGCAAGCTGAGGCGGGCCGGGGCGGGGACCGGCGGAACGGGAGGGCTTTTCTTCCCGGCGCGTCCGTCGCTCGCCGCCGGCCTTTTCGCGAGATAAAAATTATGCGCCGCAACGAGCTTGATTACGTTCTGAGCACCCTGTTGGACCTGCACAAGGATGTGTCGGACGTTCTTTTCACCGTGGACCGGCCCTTGCAGGTGGAGGTGGCCGGAGAACTGATGCCGGTGGCCCTGCAACCGCCCATCGAAAGCCTCACGCCGTTCCAAACCGAAATGATCGCGCTCAACCTCCTGAGCGGCAGCCAGCGGCTGACCGATGATTTGATGCGCACCGGTTCCTGTGATACCTCGCACAGCTTGGCGGATCGGGCGCGCTTCCGCGTCAATATTTTTTCCCAGCGCGGCTGTTACTCGGTCGTGTTGCGCAAACTCAACGCGCAGATCCCGACGATTGGCGACTTGAACCTGCCTGAAGTGATCCTCCAGACGGCCGGGGAAAAGACCGGTCTAGTGCTCGTCACCGGCGCCACCGGCTGCGGCAAATCGACGACGCTGGCGTCGGTGCTCAATGAGATCAACCTCAACTTCGCGATCCACATCATCACGTTGGAGGACCCGGTGGAGTTTGTCTATACGCAGAAGAAAGCAACGGTCAACCAGCGCGAATTGGGGACCGACTTCGACACCTTCTCCAACGGCTTGCGCGCGGCGCTGCGCCAGGCCCCCAAGGTGATTCTCGTCGGTGAAATGCGCGACCGCGCCACGGTGGAGATCGCGTTGTGCGCGGCGGAAACCGGCCACCTGGTGTTCAGCACGCTGCACACGATCGATGCCGGGCAGACCATCAACCGCATTCTGGGCATGTTCGAGCCGGAGGAACAGGAACAGGTTCGCTACCGGCTGGCGGACACCTTGCGCTGGGTGATCAGCCAGCGTTTGGCCCCCCGGATCGGCGGCGGCCGCTTTCCGCTCGTGGAAGTCATGGGATCGAACCTGCGCACCAAGGAGAGCATCATGCTCGGCGAAAGCGAGGGCAAAAGCTTTTATGAAATCATCGACGCGGCCAACACTTATGGCTGGCGCACGTTCGACAGCGCCTGCCTCGAGGCTTGGAAACAGGAACTGATCACCGAAGAAACCGCCATGCTCTTCTGCAGCAAGCGCGGTTTTCTGACCCGCGCGATCGACAACTGGAAAAAAGTCCGCGGCGAAAACACCTCTCCGATCTCCGAGTTGCGGATGACGGCCACCCGCGAAACGGAACAAATCCGCAAGCGAACCGTTCCCAGCACGCTAAAATTGAAGTAACGCCATGACCGTCGAATTTGATTTTCTCACGCCCACCGACAAGCCGCCCACCGACAAGCCCGCGCTGCTCGGCCTGAGCACCCCGGAGCTGGTGGACACGGCCAAGACCGCCCTGGATCAGCTCGGTTACAAAGTCCATACGGCCGTCAATCACGGCGAGTTTCTTCACAAGTTCGGCCAGGTGCCCTATCACGTGGTCATCCTGGAGGAATCGTTCTCCGCCGCCACGCCCGCCGAAAACGAGAGCCTGCTGGCCATTCAACGAATGTCGATGAGCCAGCGCCGCCATGCCGTATTCGTTTTGTTCGGTTTTTCCCTGGCCACGTTCAATCCGTTGCAGGCGTTCCAGCAAGGGGTCCACGCGGTTGTCAATCCCTCGGAAATGTTCCTGCTCATTCAGCTCATCCAGAAAGCCGTCGCCGACAACGACTTGTTTCACCTGACGTTTCGCGAAGCCCAGAAACGTCTGTCGTGAGCGGTCCGCACGCGCTCTAGAGCTTCCCTTTCGCCTCTTTGCTTTGCAGTTTGCTTGAGGAGCCGCCGGTTTGTTGCCACGGTCGAGCCAGCAGACCGTGGAACCCGGCATCGACATGAAACGCCTGGACCTGGCTTTGGTCGAACGCGGGCTTTGCGCCAGCCGCGAGAAAGCCAAACGCGCCATCATGGCCGGACTCGTCAAGGTCAACCGGCAGCCCGCCCGCAAACCCGGCGAGCGGGTCAAAGCTGGCGACCAACTTCAACTCGCCGCTCCCGAGAAATTCGTCAGCCGCGGCGGGTTCAAACTCGAAGCCGCGTTGCGCCAGTTCCAACTGGACGTGCGGGGCCACACGGCCATCGACGTCGGAGCGTCCACCGGCGGGTTTACCGATTGCCTGCTGCAAGCCGGCGCGGCCAAGGTCTATGCGGTGGACGTGGGCCGGGGCCAGCTCGCCTGGAGCTTGCGCCGCGACCCGCGGGTCGTGGTGATGGAGAAAACCAACGCGCGCCGGCTGGCCGCGGCAGACTTTCCGGCGCCGTTCTCGCCCGTGGACTTCGTGGCCATCGATTGCTCGTTCATTTCCCTGCGCAAAATTCTGCCCCCCGCCGTTGCATTGCTCCGCCCGTTCGGTAGAATCGTGGCGTTGATCAAGCCTCAATTTGAAGCCGGCAAGGCCGAAGCAGACAAAGGCGCGGGCGTGATTACCGACCCAGCGATCCATCAGCGGGTCCTGAGCGAGTTGGAACGATTCATCGCTGCGCAAACGCGGTTGCAATGGAAGGGCCTCATCGAATCACCCCTGCTGGGTCCGGCCGGCAACAAGGAATTCCTGGTTTTGATTGAAAAGACTGGCTGAACAGATCCGGCGCATCGGGCTTATCGCCAATGCCGACAAAGCCGCCGCGCGCGGCCTCGTGCGCCAGGCGGCTGCTGCCATCCAGTCCCGCCAACGGAAGACCCTGGCGGATGCCGCCACCGCCAAGTTCGCCGGCTTGGAAGTCGAAACGTGCGCGGATGCCGCCGCCCTGACCCAGGCCGTCGATCTGCTCATGGTTTTTGGCGGCGACGGCACGATGCTGCGCGTGGCGCGCGAGATCGCCGGGTCGCGCACGCCCCTCCTGGGCATCAATGTCGGTTCACTGGGGTTCTTAACCGACGTGCAGGCCCATCAACTGCCGCTGGCACTCGAACAAATCTGGGCCGGCCAAACCATCCTCGATTCGCGACCGCTGCTCGAACTGCGTGGCCACACCGCCGGCCGTCCCCTGTTCCAGCGCGCACTCAACGACTTCGTCATCACCCGCGGCGCGGCGCCGCGCCTCATCGAAGTGGAGGTCAGCGTGGATAAGGAAATCCTCACGCGCTATCGCTGCGACGGCCTGATCATCTGCTCGCCGACCGGATCGACGGCCTATTCGCTTGCCGCGGGAGGAGCTGTGGTCAGTCCGTCCGCCGAGGTCTTCGCCCTGACGCCGATCTGCCCCCACACCCTTTCCAACCGCTCCGTCATCATCAGTTTAAGCTCCACGGTCGGAGTGAAGGTCCTAAGCCCAAACGTGGAGACGGTGCTCACGGCCGACGGGCAACGTCCGACGCTGCTCGCCGCGGGTGACACGCTGACCATGCGGCGGAGCCGGCACAGAATCCAATTGTTACACCTGGCTGGGGCCTCATTCTTTGAAACGTTGCGGCGGAAGCTCAACTGGAGTGGATCGAATGTCTAGCTGCCCGTTTGAAAACGCCACTTCCCGTAGCAGCCGAGGTAACGAGGCTCAAATTTCCTCGGAAACAGAAGCGATATGAGAGCCTCCTCACGTCGGCTGCTACTTTCTGAACAGGCTGTTAGCTGCCGGCGCCTCAACACCAGGTGCCTGGAATGGGGTCGGGGGACTCGACGCGCAGCCGGAATGCGCCATTGACTCGCATGGTTCGTCTGAAAGACATCGCCCTGCGCGCCGGCGTCTCGGTCATGACGGTGTCGAAAGTGTTGCGCGACGCGCCCGACGTCTCCGCTGCGACCAAGGTGCGGATCCGCAAACTCGCGGAGGAAATGGGTTACACGCCCGACTCGATGGCGCAAGGGCTTCGCAACCGCGCGACCAAGCTTTTCGGCCTGGTGGTATCGGCGGCGACCAACCCGATCTTCGCCCGCGTCGTCATGGCCATCGAGGAACAGGCCCATCAACTGGGCTACGATGTGATCATGGCCCACTCGCTCAACCAGCCTGAACGGGAAGCGAGCGTGATCCGCCGGATGCTCTCGCGGCGGGTCGAGGGGCTTTTTCTGACGCCGGTCTATCGACTGGAGCCGACCGCGCCGATCTACGACGAGCTGTTGAAACGCGACGTGCCCACCGTCCTGCTCGGCCATCGCGCGCCGTTTTGCCAGGGATTCGTGAACGTAGCGACCGACGACCTCGCGGCGAGCTACTCCATGACCAAACACCTCCTGGAGCTGGGCCATCGGCGGATCGCCTACTTCACCGGGCCCTCGGCCGCGCCTTCCTCGCAAGAGCGCCTCGAAGGCCACCGGCGAGCTTTGCGCGAGGCGCAGATCGAACCGGACGACCACCTCATTTTCAACGCCGGGGCCACGACTGAAGAAGGCGAGAAGGCCGCGCTGCAATTGTTGGAGGAGGCGCCCCAGGCCACTGCCGTACAGGCCGTCAACGATCTCGTGGCCATCGGCGCGGCCACGGTGTTCTTGAACCAGGGCCTGCGCGTTCCGGAGGACCTGTCGATCGCGGGTTTCGGCAACGTCCTGGTCAGCGAACATTTTCGGGTCCCGCTGACCACGGTCCGGCAGCCGAAATTTCGCCTGGGCACCGCGGCGATGGAGTCGATGCTCAAGCTGCTCGGCGGGGCGCGCCCCGAACCCCGGCGCCTCAGCGCGGAAATTGTGGTTCGCAAGAGCACCGGCGCGCCGATTCCGGCCAAGTGAGGCCTTAACCGCAATCCCCAAGCGGAGAGGCGCCCCGCCCGGCAATTTCCGCCGGTCCAAGGAAAGTAACATTTGGGGCTAAAGTAATTCGCCCCGGCAGCCGATTGGATGGGTTAGTATGAAGAAATTTCTTCTGGTAATCGGTCTGGTCACCTTGCTCGCGGGCGGCGGTTGGTGTTTCAAAGCCTGGTCCACGTGGCGAGTCAACGCGCGCACCCAGGGATTGAACGACAACATCGAGAATCTGTTCGTCGCCTTGCAAAAATACAAGGAATGCGTCGGAACTTACCCGGTCGGCGGCAACGCCGAAGTGGCCAAGGCGCTAAAAGGACAGAACCCAAAGAATGTCATCATCCTCGTCGGGCGCAAAACGGAATTGAACGACAAGGGCGAATTTATGGATCCGTGGGGAACTCCGATCCGCATCTATTTTTCCGATACCGGCATCCTGATTCGTTCGGCCGGCCCCAATCGGAGGTTCGACGACAGCTCGTCGATGGAATTCGACGATTTGATCCGCTCGAACTGAGTCGCGCCACCGCTCCGTTCCTGGCGACGCACGGGCTTTAACCCCACTTACTCACCCACTCCGCCGGCTCGCGTTCTCATTTAAATCCTTACGCCGCAGGAGGACGTGGGTAAGTGGGCAAGTTTTTAATTCAGGCGAGGATCTCCCGCACGACCTTGCCGTGGACATCGGTCAGCCGAAAATCGCGCCCGCTGTAGCGATAGGTCAGCTTCTCATGGTCGATGCCCATCAAGTGAAGCATCGTCGCGTGCAAATCATGGACGTGCACGCGATTTTCCGTGGCGTGCCAGCCGAACTCATCCGTCGCGCCGTAGGCCAGGCCGCCCTTGATGCCGCCGCCGGCCAGCCACATGGTAAACCCGAAGGGATGATGCTCGCGGCCATCCGTGCCTTCCGCGGTCGGCGTGCGGCCGAATTCTCCGCCCCAGAGCACCAGCGTGTCTTGTAACAGCCCGCGCGCTTTGAGGTCCTTCAACAATCCGGCGATCGGCTTGTCGGTGGCGGCGCAGTTATTTGGCAGTTCGGTCTTGAGTCCGCCATGCTGGTCCCAGAGCTGGCAACTGCTGCGCTTGCTGGTTTGCGTGTGATAGACCTGCACCATCCGCACGCCACGTTCGGCCAGACGCCGCGCCATCAGACACTGTCGGCCGAAGATTTCCGTGGCCGGTTCGTCCAGGCCGTACAGCCGCTTGGTCTCCGGCGATTCGCTGGCGACGTCGAAAGCTTCCGGCGCCTTGGCTTGCATGCGAAAGGCCAATTCGAATGACTCGATCCGCGCCCCGAGGCGGCTGTCCTCTTCGCGCTGTTGTTGGTGCAGCAGATTCAGTTGCTTGAGCAGGTCCAACTGGTCGCGCTGTTGCTTCGTGGAAAAGCGGCTGTTGCCAAGGTTGGGGATCGGATTTTTCAGGTCGGAAACCAGCGTGCCCTGGTAGGCGGCGGGCAGAAAACTCGAACTCCAGAGCGGCGCGCCCTGCGCCGGTTGGGAAGGGCTGATGACCAGATAGCCGGGCAGGTCCTGGTTCTCGCTGCCAAGCCCGTAGAGCAGCCACGAACCCATGCTCGGCCGCGAGAACGCCTGTTCGCCGGTGTTCATTTGCAAGCAGGCGCCGTTGTGATTGATGTTGTCCGCGACCATCGAGCGAATGACGCACAGCTCATCCGCGCAGCCCGCCAGATGCGGGAACAGTTCGCTGATTTCGACTCCCGATTGACCGTGCTTTTGGAATTTCCAAGGCGATTGCAACAAGTTTCCCGTCTTGGTCCGCTCCAGCTTCGGTTTTTCAAACGGCAAGGGCTTGCCGTTGTCCTCGGCCAGCCGCGGTTTGGGATCGAAGGTATCGACGTGCGACGGCCCGCCGGACATGAACAGGAAAATGACCCGCTTGGCTTTGGCCGGATAGTGCGGCGGACGGAGGGTCAACGGATTTCCCGGCGCGGCGTCGGCGAACAAGCTTGAAGCGAAGTCCTCGGCCAGCAATCCGGCCAGGCCCAACATGCCGAAACCGTTGGCGAAGCGGCACAGCATCTGCCGCCGGTTCATCGGGGAATAGAAGCCGCTCTTTCCGTTGTAAAAATTCAGCGCTTTCATCCTCCAGGATAATATCCAAACCAGCGGAACAAGCAAGTCTGTTCCAAGGCGCCTCGCCTGGCCTCAACGGTCGAGTATCGCCGCTTTTGGTTCGGCCTTCGCATAAATCTCCGCAGGGGCGCTCGGAAAATATCTGAAGAGCGCCGGACAAAGCCAGCCTTCTCTGCCGAACTGCTCCGAAAAGTACCAGTGGCCCCCGTATTCCTCGCGTCGCCAAACCAGCTTGATCGAGTAACCGGGGAATGGGCTGGGCGAGAAGAGCAGCCGGAAGCCATGCTCCGCGTTCGGGATGCTCCGGACCGCTTGGTCGATCATCTCCGGGATGCCGGAAACAAACGGTTCGCGCGCCAGGTCCACCCGCTCATCGTCGAACACCCACAGGCCCTCCAACCGATAAGGAAAGATAACAAAGATCGAGTTCATGAACGTGACTCAATGATTGGCTTTCAGCGCGGCCGTCGCGCGCTCGACCGTCTCGTTGAACTTTTCCAGCGTCTCGGCGACGCGTCCGATTTGCTCGCCGACTTCGTCCCACTGCCGCTGCTCGAGAGCCTCGCGCACGCCGGGCAAGGTCTTGGCGCCGTAACCGGTGTAAAAGCCCGGCGCATAGACCTGGTGCTTATACCACGCGCGCCGCGGCAAGCCGTCGGGGCGGAGCAGGGCGCGTTCGGTTTGCATCAGGATTTCATCCAGCCTGTTCTGCGTCTCCGGCGAGAGTTGATGTCCCGGCCGGGCGAGTTCGCCGCGGGCCTGGTCGAAATTCTGGGCGCGCTCCTCCAGCCGCGCGACGGCGTTCTGCAACGGCGCGAAATTGAAAAAAGGAGGCGGCGTTGCGGATTTCGGCGCCACGTAAGTTCGGGTCGGATCGGCAACCGCTTCCAGCGTGTTCTCGGTGATTTGCCGGTTCTTTTCCCGGATTTCTTCCCGCAAGTCGTCCGCCAGTTTGATCACTTCCTTGAGATATTTTCCGATCGTGTCGGCGAAATTGTTGAACTCAAACGGCAGGACCTCCGCGTTGGCGAAACGCAGGATGGCGCGGCCGGCCGTTTGCGCGAGGGCGATGCCGTAGTCGAAGTTCGGGTCGCCGAACCGGCGGTAATGATCAAACGAGTCGTAAATCGAATGATAGACCCCATCCGTGGTCCCCTCGCCGCCGTAGCGCAGATCGAGGCTGGCGATGCCCAGATGCTGGAGAAACGGCGTGTAATCGGAGCCGGAGCCGAGCGCGCTGATGCGCAGATCAGCCCGCTCCCGGGCCTCGCGCCGGTCCTCCGCGTTAGCCTTGACGATTTGAGAGTCGCGGAGCCGCTGGCCTACCGGGATTTTTTTCTCCGGGTCGATGACTTCATTGGCGACTTCGTTGATGAATTTCTCCAGCGTGTGCGAGCCGCCGACGTGCAGGAAGCCGCGGGCGTTGCTGTCGCCGTTGATATAGACGGCGGCGTGTTGGGTCAAAGCCTCGGCGTGAAGTTCCGCGTGCTCCGTGGAACCGAGCAGGCCCGGCTCTTCGCCGTCCCAAAACGCAAAGACAATCGTCCGTTTGGGCTTCCATCCCGATTTGGCCAGCTCGCCGATCGCCCGCGCCTCTTCCATCACGTCCACGGTGCCGCTGATCGGATCATCGGCGCCGCACACCCAGGCATCGTGATGATTGCCCCGGAGGACCCATTCGTGCGCTCGTTCCGCGCCCGGCATCTTCCCGATCACGTTGTAGAGCGGGACCAGGTCCCAATTGAACTCTACTTTCAGATGAACGGTCGCCGGCCCGGGACCCAGATGGTACGTCAGCGGCAGCGCCCCGCGCCAATCCTCCGGCGCCACCGGTCCGCCGAGCGCGCGCAGCAGCGGCAACCCGTCGGCCTGAGCGAGGGGCAGCACGGGAATCCTGGTGAGCGAGGGCGCTTCGGCGCGTGGCAGCCGCTTCGCATTTTTTACCGCGCCGATCCCGGGCGTGAGCGGATCGCCCGCGTAGAGCGGCATGTCGGCCACCGAACCGCGCTGCGCCCCCTGGGCGTTGCGAAAGGCGCCTTGGGGGTATTCGTCGCCCTGAAAATAGCCGTCCTCGTGCGGATCGGAATAAATCAGGCAACCGATCGCGCCATGTTCCGCCGCGACCTTGGGCTTGATTCCGCGCCACGCGCCGCCATAGCGCGCAATGACGATTTTGCCTTTCACATCGACGCCTCGTTCGGCCAGGGTTTCGTAGTCCCTGGGCACGCCGAAATTCACATAGACCAGTTGGCCGGTAACATCGCCGTCGATGGCGCCGGGGCGGTCATTTCGAGCAGACGCAACTTCGGGGTCGGGAAAAGGACTTCGAACTCCTCGATCTCCGTTTCATAACCCCAGGAGCGCAACTGCGAGGCGATGAACTCGGCGTTCGCTTTGTCGTAAGCCGAGCCGAGATGGTGCGGCCGCGCGGTCAGGCGCTTCATCCAGTCGCGCAGGTTCTCCCGTTTCAAAGACGCGTCGAAACGCGCCTCCAACGCCCGCTGCCTCGCCGCGCCCTCGCGAGAGAAGCCGATCAGCGGCTTATCCTCGTTCGGCGCGGTTTGCCCGAAATTGTGAAGGGCGAGCAAGAGCGGCCCCAGAGAGCACCAGAGCCAGGTGACGCGGAAAAAATGTGTCCGCGCGCAGGAAAGAGGACTTTTCATGTGCGACCACTCTAATGGGCGCGTCTGAAGAATCGAGCGAGAAGTCCCGCGTTCAGTTCTCGGGGATTTTCATGCCCAGTTCCCGCACCAGGAACGCCCAGCGATCGGCGCTCTCCTCGATGACCTTCGCGGTCGGCTTGCCGGCCCCATGGCCGGCCTTGGTCTCGATGCGAATGAGGGTGGGCGCTTGGCCGGCTTGGTCGGCCTGCAGGGCCGCGGCAAATTTGAAACTGTGCGCCGGAACGACGCGATCATCATGGTCGCCGGTCGTGACGAGCGTGGCGGGATAAGCCGTGCCGGGCTTGAGGTTGTGATACGGCGAATAGGCGCGGAGCGCCTTGAATTCGTCCGGTTTGTCGGGCGAGCCGTAATCCGACGTCCACGCCCAGCCGCGGGTGAACTTGGGAAAGCGGAGCATGTCCATGACGCCCACGGCCGGCAGCGCGGCGCGGAACAATTCCGGCCGCTGAGTCATGCAGGCGCCGACCAGCAGGCCGCCGTTGCTGCCGCCCGCGATGGCGAGTTGGCTGGGCTGGGTGTAATGGTTCGCGATCAACCACTCCGCCGCGGCGATGAAATCATCGAACACGTTTTGTTTTTTCAGTTTCGAGCCGGCCTGGTGCCATTCCTCGCCGTACTCGCCGCCGCCGCGCAGGTTCGGCTGCGCATAGACGCCGCCCATTTCCATCCAGACCAGGGTGTTCACGGAAAAGCCCGGCGTCAGGCTGATGTCAAATCCGCCGTAGCCATAAAGCAGCGTTGGGTTCCGGCCGTCGAGTTTCAGCCCCTTTTTGTGCGTGAGGAACATCGGCACGCGCGTGCCGTCCTTGCTGCGATAGAACACCTGCGCCGTTTCGTAGTCCGCGGGATTGAAATCGACTTTCGACTGGCGGAACACGCTGCTGGTCCCGGCGCGAAGATCGTAATGGTAGATCGCGCCCGGAACGGTGAAGCTGGTGAAGGCATAAAACGTTTCCGTATCCAGCCGTTTGCCGCCGAATCCGCCGGCCGTGCCGATGCCGGGCAACTCGAGGCGGCCCGCCAGCGCCCCCTCGCGATCGAATATCCTCACTTCGGTGTGCGCGTCTTTCAGATAAGACGCGACGAGCTGATCGTTGATCGAGTGGGCGCTTTGCAGCCGGTCGCCGCTTTCGCGAATGATCTGGCGCCAGTCGCCGCGGGCCGGCTTGCTGATGTCGATCGCGATGACGCGGCCGCGCGGGGCGTCAAGATCGGTGCGAAAATAGAAAACCGTCCCGACGTTGTCGATGAACGTGTAGTCCGCGTCGAAATCGTTGAGCAGTTCGACCACGGGCGCGTCCAGCAGCGCGAGGTCTTTGTAATAGACGCGGTTGCGACGGTCCGTCCCTTGATAGACGGTGATGATCAGGTAACGGCCATCGTCGGTGACGCTGGCGAAAAAGCTCCATTCCTTCTGGTCCGGGCGTTGATAGGCCAGTTGATCCTCCGCTTGCGGCGCGCCGAGCCGGTGATAATAGAGCTTCTGAAAATAATTCAAGCTCTTGAATTGATGGGCGGCATCCGGTTCGTCGAAGCGGCTGTAGAAAAATCCCTTTCCATCCTTGGTCCAGGCCGCGCTCGAGGACTTCACCCACTTGATCTGGTCCGGCAAATCCGCGCCCGTTTCGATCTCGCGCACCTTCCATTCCTGCCAATCGGAACCGGCGGTGGAAAGGCCGTAGGCGATGAACCGGCCGTCCTCGCTGACCGAATAGGAAGTCAGGGCCACGGTGCCGTCGGTGGAGAATAGGTTGGGGTCGAGCAAGACTTGGGGCGCGGCGTCGAGCGAGCGAAGGGTGTAGAGGACGGCCTGATTTTGCAGCCCGTCATTTTTGGTGAAGAAATATCGGCCGCCTTCCTTGAAAGGCACGCCGAAGCGCTCGTAATTCCAGAGCTTCGTCAGGCGCGCCTTGATCCGCGCCCGTTCGGGAATTTGGGCGAGGTAAGCGAAGGTGACTTTGTTTTGCGCTTCGACCCAGGCCTTGGTCTCCGCCGAGTTATCATCCTCCAGCCAGCGGTACGGATCGGCCACTTTCGTGCCGTGATAATCATCGACGACCTCGACCCTGGCGGTCGGCGGATACGGCAACGCCGGCGCGGCGGAGTGGCTGATAAAATGTTCGGTGGCGCAACCCGCCAGGACCAGCGCGGCGGCTCCGAGGGCAAAGCGGTTTGTCATACCGCGCGATAAACAGCCACGCCCGCGGCGTTGCACAAGGATATTCTGGGGCCAGCCGCCGACGGCGAGGTGGTTGGAAGTGGGTGCGAAGCTGCCGGCTAAAGCCGGCGTTCCGGCCGCAATGGAACGCTGGCTTTAGCCGGCAGCCTCGCTCTGCGCACCCACATTTAATCACAGCCAGGAAGTTGAGCGCGTGCTGGCGCCAGCCAAAGTTCAGCGCGAAGACCTTCTGCGGCTGCTTACCAGTAGCGCCGTGCCGCCGACGAGCAAGACGACACCGATAGCCGGGTGAAGGCGGAACGTTTTCTTCGTTTCGACACCGGCCTTAAAAGAACCGACCTCCAAAATCTTTACGCGGCTGGGGTAGCGAAACTCCCCAAACACCAACGCCACCACTCCCAAAATTACGAGAATCATCCCGAGCGTGCCGGTCTTTTTCATGCGCGTTATTTTTGCTGCGGCGCTTCCCCCGAACTCAAGTCCAACTCCGCCGATCCCGCGGCGCCGGCCGCGATCTCCAGTTTCACCGTGGCCCTGCCGGCGCGGATAATGCCCAATTTTCGCGCCGCCGCCAGCGAGAGGTCAATGATTCGTCCCCGCGCAAACGGTCCGCGATCATTGACGCGAACGACGACCGAACGGTCGCTGGACAAGTCGGTTACGCGAACGTTCACCCCGAACGGCAGCGTCCGGTGTGCCGCCGTCATTTTGTTCATATCATAGATTTCGCCGCTGGCGGTCTTCTTTCCCTGGTATTTCCTGCCGTAGTAGGAGGCGACCCCAATCATTTCAGAAGGCGAGGTGGATGGCGCCGCCGCAGGCGCTGGATTTATGGAGCGCGGCGCCGAGGCGCACCCCGTGAAGAGGAGAAGACTAAGAGCCTGTTTTAAAAATCCACTAAAGCGCCGCGTGAGGGCACGCGGCCTACGGGAAACACGGCGATTCTGGCCCCATCGTAGGCCCGGTCCCCTGACCGGGCGGTTTTTAAAACACGCTCTAAGGACCGCGGCACTCGGCCTAACGGCTTGGCTGCCGGCAGTGGCCAGGGCTGGTGGTTTCATCATCGGAAAGGGCCTTTTTCGTCCTGCGAAGGTTATCCATAGCAACGGCTGTGCCACCGGTTCAGCAGCAGCTTTTGCTCGCACGGCCTAGGGGCGAGGAATGACCACGGATGGCACGGATGGGCGCGGATGGCTTTGCCTGAGCTCCAAAAAACTGAAGGAAACGAAGGGGGCCGTGGCGTTGATTCCAGAACCGGGGTCGGAACCTTTAACAGGAGGTAACAGAGATAACTGAGGGCCCTGCATTAATTCCAGAACCGAGGGGCGAGCTTCTGCGTTCTGCATTCTGCGTTCTGCATTCAAAACTGCCGCTTTGCCTTGGCTCGAAAATCGGGGGCCGAACTTGCTGACGAGCACTCGCCTGGATGGACAGGCAGATCGACACGCGTGGTGGTTTCAAAATCGATCTTTGCATTGGCACCGAGAGGAGAATTTGCTGAAAATGCCTGACCACGAAACTCGTGAATACGGCGCCGCGCCGCGCATGAAAGAAGCCGGCAAAGCCCCGCTTGCCTTGCCAACATCGACGGATGTAATGTGAGGCCATGAGTCGAATACAAGTCAGCCCCGCGATCCACTTTGGCAAACCTTGCGTGGCAGGCACGCGCGTGCCCGTGCAGGTGGTATTGGAGTTGGTCCGCGATGGCGTTACCTTCGAGACCATAATCCGCGATTACTATCCCGAGCTTAAAACCGAGGACATCAAAGCGTGCATTCAATACGCCATTGACGTTGTCCAAACTGAAGACATCCACGTCAGCGCCGCCTCGTGAGATTCCTGCCCGACCAGGACGTTACGCGCTGACCGCCCGCTTTCTCCGCGACCTCGGCCACGATGTCGTCACTGCCGCTGAACTCGACCTGGCTCGCGCTGCCGACAGCGATTTGTTGGCCCGCGCGGGTCAAGAACGCCGTCTTTTCGTTACCCGTGACAAAGACTTCGGCGGTCTGGTATTCGTGGAGCATTTAGGCCGAGGCGTCATCTACCTGCGAATCACTCCCGCGACCGTGCAAGCCACGCACGATCAGTTTAAGCGGATTCTTCAAAGCCATGCCGAGTCCGAACTCGCGAGCGCATTCGTCGTGGTTGAACCCGGCCAGCACCGACTCCGAAAACTGGAGTAAATCGGGCCTCGCTAGCACGCCCCGCTTCTGCTTTATTACGGGTGGAGGCTTTGTGGGGCGCGAGCCCGGCATTGCCTTTGTTTTTTATCCTGCCGGCGTTGCTGTTCGTTCACGTTTCGGTTTCAAGGCTGACCACGGATCACACGGATGCCACGGATGGGCTTTGATTCCAGAACCGGGGGCAAACTTCTGCCTTCCGCCTTCTGCCTTCTGCATTCAAAACTGCCGCTTTGCCTTGATTCCAAAGCCGGGGGGCGCGGAATGACCACGGATGACAGGTATGGGCACGGATGGCTTTCTCTGGGCCCGAAATAACAGAAGTGAACGAAGGAAACGAAGGGATACACAGCCTTGATTCCGAAACCGGGGGGCAAGCTCTTCGTTGCCTTCGTTACCTTCTGTAAGCCGCTTTGCTTTGGCTCGAAAATCGAGGACTATGAATTAGAGAAGGAAACGAAGGAAACGAAGGGGCCGCAGCGTTGATTCCAGAGGCGGGCAGAACGCCGGACCACCGTGGCGATGGGCATAACCTCCCAATAACCCGCCAGCTCTCCTTCCCTCCAGCCGCGTTCGTCGAACTCCACCGGGTCGCCGCAGAAATGACAATGGCCATGGGCCTTCTCCCAAATCTGTCGCAATTCGGTCTTGGTCATGCTCAAACCTTTTGAAGTCCGGCTGCTTTGTTTCGCGCCCGTGTCGCGGCAGCCTTCAATGCTGCTAGTCGCCGCTTGCGTCGCCGTGCTGCCCCACGCTGCTTGCGACTCAGAGCCGCCCTCTTGCCTGCGTCCTTCATTCGCTTGGCCCAACGAACCACTCGCGGACGGTCACGCATCTGGATCATGGCGTCGGTCGAAATAAGGTCGAGGTCGAGCATCTTGTGACACGTCGGGCAGAGCAGGACTAGGTTGCTCACGTCGTTGTTTTGACGATGGCAATCCAGATGAGCAACTTCCAAAACCTCCGGTATGCCGAATCCGCAATGCGCGCAAAACAACCGGTCTTTGTAGTGCTCAAAGGCAAGCTTTCGATAATTGACGCGCTTCATATGACAGCAAACGTTTGCCAACATAATTCTACCGCCGATCGTTCACGAAAGAAAAGTGATCGCCTCGTCTAAGTCGTCAATAACCTTGCACTCGCCCGGTATTACTGTTCGAACCGCCGCAAGGCGGGGTTTATCAGCGATGAATCGTTCGGTAAATCTTCGTCTAAATTGTTCACCGTGTTTAAAGATTGAGATTTCCAACCCTTTGAAACCCCATCGTCGGGCCGTGCATAAAATCTTCTTTGATCGTCTTTGCTTGTCTCCTTAATTCAGCTTTGGCCTCATTAATCTCCTCAAGTTGGCCCTGAACCTCCGGGTCGTCATCGCCGATTCCAATGTCAATCTGCATACGTGGCGTCCCCTCATGCGAGAACCAGGTGGCGAGGGGGAATTCAAGAAATTCTCTTTGCGGTCGAGCAAATCCGCCGACGTCTGCGACGCGGTCGGTAATGATTCCCGTTTACTTCATCGAGTCGTCGTGCGTCACGGGGCCGGTAAGCAATTCGCCGCCGTTATCAATCGAATCTTCACGGCCGGAGCATACCAGATTCAATCGGAGTTTGGAAGGTCGGGTTTTGCTCCGGGATTTGCGCCTTCCACGGTTGGATTCGACTCCGCTCCGGAAGCCCTCACCCCCAGCCCCTCTCCCATCCGATGGGCGAGGGTGGCGTCGGACTCTCCTCGTTCGAGGAGGAGAGGGAAAAAAATTGGTGGGACGTTTTACCCAGGGCAGTCGCTGCGCTCCAGCCCTGGGCTATTTGCTTTTGCTCCGTTGGAGCGTCGGGGGACCGCTGGTTTCAGCGCCGGCGGCGCGGCATCTCTGTAGTTCGTCCGCCGGAAAATCCGCAAGCTCCGGAGGAGCGACATCGACCACTATGCCGCTCCGACGGAGCTTTGAATTGGCTGGGGTTCGCAAAGCTACAAAGATTTCGCCCCGCCGGGGCTGCGCCGTGTGGGGGCACACGGCCTACAGATCAACGGTACGTGCTCATGTTGTAGGCCGCGTGCCCTCACACGCGGTGTCTCCTCCTCCAGCGAGATTCCGGTCTGGGCTATTTTCTTTTGCTCCGTTGGAGCGTCGGGGGACCGCGGGTTTCAGCGCCAGCGGCGCGGCATCTCTGTAGTTCGCCCGCCGGAAAATCCGCAAGCTCCGGAGGAGCGACATCGACCACTATGCCGCTCCGACGGAGCTTTGAATTGGTTGGGGTTCGCCAACCTACAAAGATTTCGCCCCGCTGGGGCTGCGCCGTGTGGGGGCACACGGCCTACAGATGAACGGTGCTTGGTCATGGTGTAGGCCGCGTGCCCTCACGCGGTGTCTCCTCCTCCAGCGAGATTCCGGTCTGGGCCGTTATCTTTTGCCCTTTCAGGGCTTCGTCAAACGCCCAAAGCGCGGAGCCACAAGCGCTTAAGTCGATGGCAGCGGGACTGCTGAAGAAACTTCTTGACTGTTCCATACAGTTGTGGGAGGCTGCGCGCTGCAATGCCAGAACCATTGTTACAGAGCAGGAAAAGGCAGAATGCAGAATGCAGGTTGAAGCGGCGGTTGCCGGGATTCCGGGAAAGTGGGGCGAATCGTGCTCGCGAGGACGCTCGCCCTCCCGGTCCGGCGGCGTTCAGGCCCGAAAGGCTTCGGGGGACGTTCCGCCCGCTACGGCGCGGGCGGGGACATCGCAGCGCAATGTCCCTGCCACAGGCTGGCGGGGGAAATGTTCGCTTCTCTACCTCGATCAGATGGGGGAAATGTTCGCCTATGTTCGCTTATGTTCGCTTATGTTCGCTTATGTTCGCTTAATTGGGAAAAAAATGTTTGAGGCCGAGGGTGTCGATCAAGAACAAACCCGATCGAACCAAATCCGACCAACCCCGATCAAATCCGACCAAATAAACCAAATTAAAGGTACCAGGCGAGGGAGGGAAGCTGTCGGCGGGACGCCGACAGCGGCGGGCGAGACGCCCGCGCTCCCCAAAGCATGGGGGTCTCCCGCTCAAGGCCAGCCAGGGTCGATTAAACCAAATTAAGGTAAATTAAGGCAACTTAAGGCTAATCCAGATGAATGTGACGTTCAGCCTTTCGGCTGCGGCGTCCGTGGAAGTCCTTCGCTCCGAAGCTATTCCACATAGACGAACTCGTTGGCGCAGAGCAGGACCTGGCAATATTGCTCCCAGGCCTGCTCGGCGGGAACCGGCTGGCCGGCGGCGTCCGAGGCGAACGTTTGTTCCACGGCCGCCAGTCCGATCTGTTTCTCCTGGTCGGTTGGCGGCCGGCCGTAGAGCAGATGGTAAAGCCATTCGATTTTCGCGGCGGGACCGGGCGGAGCTTGTTTCAAGGCGCGCCCGGCCAGGGCCTTGGTCTGCGCCAGGGCGAATGGATGATTGAGCATGAACAAGGCCTGCGGCGCCACGGTGGAATCGATCCGCTTCTCGACAATCGCGACCGGGTCCGCCGCATCGAACAGCGATTGGTAAGTCGCGCGGTCGGAGCGGACGGTCATGACGTAAAGGGTGCGGCGTTTGGTGTTCAAATCGCGAATGGCCGGGCCGCCGGTGGCGCGGTCCAGGCTGTCGCTCACGGCGAGGAGGCTGTCGCGAATGGCTTCGGATTCGAGGCGGCGGCGGTTCATGCGGCCGAAGAGCAGGTTGTCCGGGTCGGCTTTGAGGGTGGCCGGATCGGCGGAGCTGGATTGTTGGTAGGCGGCGGAGAGCATGATGGCGCGATGCATCGCCTTGATGGACCAACCGGATTTGACGAATTCGCCGGCGAGGTAATCGAGCAATTCGGGATGGGTCGGCGGCGCGCCCAGTTTGCCGTAATTATTCGGCGTGCGGACGATGCCTTCGCCGAAATGATGCTGCCAAAGGCGATTGACCATCACGCGCGCCGTGAGCGGGTTGTCGGGGCTGGCAATCCAGCGCGCCAATTGCAGCCGTCCGCTGCCCTCGCTGATCGGCGGCTGGTCTTCGCCGGCCAGAATGCGCGGGAAGTGGCGGGCAACCAGGTCGCCGAGCCGGTCGTAACGGCCGCGGATGTGCACGCGCGCGTCGTGAATCCCCTCGTGCGCGCTTTTCGGCGTGCCGCCTTCCTGCAACCCATGCGCCACGGGAATGGGCGGCAGCGGGGTTTGTTTCAAGGCGGCAAGTTCGCTGCTCAATTTGGCGAGCGTCTCGCGGCTTACTGGAGTCAGCAGGGTTGGATCGCTGCGCGCGGCGGACCAGAAGGCGCTGCGGGGATTCGTCAGCTCGGTGTAGAGTTTGCTGTCGGGGGAGTTGGTGTTGAGGGAGGGTGGAGAAGCGAGGGCGGATTCCTGAAGGTCTTCGAGCGATTGCTGAACCTCGGAAGCGGCTGTTTCCACTTCCAGGCGCGCGGTGTTGCCGGCCTTGAAGCTTTCCGCGGCGCGGATCCATTTCGCGAGTTTGGAATCAGGCGGCGCTTCGCCGGCTTTCGCGGCTTTAGCCATGTCGTAGAAATGCCAGACTTCCTGGTTCCCGAAGGCGTCGCTGTGGGGATTGCCTCTGCCGCCGGCGTGCAAATCGGGGACCACTTCGCGCGAAAGGTTCCACGCGCGCTTCGGGCCGTCTTGCTCGGCGATTTCCAGTTCAACGACCGTCGTGTCGCACGAGTAGTCGCCTTTGGGCAGGAT